>Ga0316217_10000487_pt1 | contig 56938 bp, 52 predicted proteins | sample 1anoAmetaG_FD_203633 | JGI IMG/M metagenome (GOLD analysis project Ga0316217, IMG submission 203633) | Freshwater microbial communities from Trout Bog Lake, Wisconsin, USA - 1anoA | ecosystem: Environmental > Aquatic > Freshwater > Lake > Hypolimnion/Profundal zone | place: USA: Wisconsin...
CAATCTACGTGACTTGCTCCCTAGATTTGTGAGGGCAGCTGCTGGGAATGGAAGCCGCCCGGAGCGCTGGTTGCGGTTGGCTGAAGCTTAACACCAATCAGGAACGTGCATGTATACCTATACGGCGAGAGGGACAGGTCTACTCGACAGGGTGTTGTCGGCGCCGCTGCCGGCGGAGCGCTCCCCTTTAGCTTGACTTGAGGAAGGGAAATCGTTTATCCTCACCGCTGTCCGGTTTCCCGCACGCAGGCGGCGCTCAGGCCGCCCGTGTCCAGGCGCCTCCGCCGTCACGCCCGGCTTTATCCCAAACGCAAGGTACAAAGAGAGCTCCCCTTGAAAGCTGTCGTGGTGATCCCAACCTACAATGAACGTGACAACCTGGAAAGACTTGCCCGGCAGATTCTCTCCCAGGACCCGGCAATCAACCTGCTCGTGGTGGACGACAATTCCCCGGACGGCACCGGGGCCTTGGCGGACCGGCTCGCCGCCGAGGAGAGCCGCGTCAGGGTGCTGCACCGCGCCGGTAAGCTTGGGCTCGGCTCGGCCTACCGCGAGGGGTTTCGCCTGGCGCTCGACATGGGCGCCGACCTGGTGGTGCAGATGGACGCCGACTTCTCCCACGACCCGGCGATCCTGCCGGCGTTCTTCGAAAAGATGCGGGAGAGCGACCTAGTCATCGGCTCGCGCTACCTGAACGGGATCAGCGTGGTCAACTGGCCACTGCGCCGGCTGATGCTCAGCTACTTCGCCTCCGTCTACACCCGGGTAATCACGGGTCTCACCATCTCGGACTGCACCAGCGGCTTCAAGTGCTTCCGGAGCAGCGCGCTGGAGGCGATCGACCTGGACCGGGTCCGCTCGGACGGATATTCCTTCCAGATCGAGATGAACTTCCGGCTGGTGGAGCGGGGATTTCGGGTAGCCGAGGTGCCGATCATCTTCATCGACCGGCATGCGGGCACCTCCAAGATGTCCAAGCGCATCGTCCGGGAGGCGGTCCTCATGGTCTGGAAGCTGAAGCTCGGCTCCCTGGCGGCACGGCTCGTGCCGGGAAGGAGGTCCCGATGAGTCTCCCCTGGTCCATGGTCTGCCTTGCCGGTCTCTGGGGTTTCGTGCTCTCGACGGTCGGTTTCATCCTCCAGGGGTTCCCAGCCAGGGGAGTCCTGGCCCGGAAGCCCTGCCTCAGGTGGGGTGCTGCGCTCCTTTTCTGCTTCCTCTGTTGGATGGTCGGGATGGCCAACGCCTGAGTTTTCCCTCCGCCCCTTGCCCAGCTGCGAGCCGCCCCAAGATCCCCGGCAGGCCGGCCGCGCGCCTCCCGTCGGCCCGCGCCCTGGCCCGGAACCGGGAGTGGATTCCTGTTTTCATTCTCCTTTATTTGTGATACTTGTACTGACTTATGTCCATATTTACGTGCAAGATAGGTTCTGCCGACGGCAGGATCTCAGTGAAGGAATACGACGCGCTCAACTCCGGTGTCCTCAGGCAGAGCCTTGAGGACCAGGGGTACGTCGTGTTCGAACTGCGCAAGAAGCCGTTGCAGTTTCTCATGGAGGGGGGGCTCGGGCGCAAGCGGATCGGCAACAAGGATCTTTTGATGTTCAATCAGGAGCTCCTCGTGCTCCTGAAGGCCGGGCTCCCGATCCTGCAGGCGCTGGACACCATCCTGGAGTCGGGGGGTGGCAAGCTGAACGACATCCTTTCCGCCATCCGCGAGGACGTGAAAGGGGGGACAGCCTTTTCCAACGCCTTCGAAAAGTTCCCGCGGGTCTTCCCGCATCTGTACATCGCCTCCATCCAGGCGGGCGAGCGGACCGGGGACCTGCCTCAGACCATCAGGCGCTACATCGCTTTTCTGAAGCGGACCGAGGGTTTCCGGGGGAAGATCATCGCAGCGCTCTTTTACCCCGCCATCCTGGTGTCGGTTGCCGGCATTGCCGTCTCCGTGCTGCTCATCTACGTCGTGCCCACCTTCAGCAAGATCTACGCCGACTCCGGCGCGGCGCTGCCGGTGCCGACCCAGATGCTGATTGGCTTCACCAGTTTTATCAGGCACTACCTGCTCCTGTTCCTTGGCTGCGCCGTCGCCGCGGCGGTCCTGTTCCGGCGCTGGGGCGAAACCGAGACCGGCCGCTTCGCGGTGGACGGTCTGAAGATCCGGACCCCCTTTGCCGGTGCGGTGCTGACCCGGTACGCGGTGGCCGGCTTCACCCGCACCCTGGCCACCGTACTGGGCAGCGGCATTCCGATCGTGGAAGCCCTGAGGATGTCGGTCGGCACGCTTAACAACAAGGTGCTGGAGCGCGGCCTTTTGACCGCGGTGACCCGGGTGGAGGAGGGGAGCAAGCTCTCCAGCGCCCTGGAAAGCATCAAGCTGATGCCGCCGCTTGCCCTGCGCATGCTGTCGGTCGGGGAGACCACCGGTAGCCTGGAGGAGATGCTCGCCGACATCTCGGACTACTTCGAGGAGGAGATCGAGAGAAACCTCCAGGTGCTGACCACCGCCATCGAACCCGCCATCATGATCGTCATGGGGGTGGTCATCGGGGCCATCATCATAGCCATGTACCTGCCGATCTTCAAGATCGCGAACACCGTAGGTTAGAGGCCTCATGCTGAAACCGTTTCGCAGGAAAAAACTCGGCGACATCCTCCTGGAGCAGGGGGAGATCACTGCCGACCAGATGGCCTACGCGCTGGACAAGCAGCAGACCACCCGGGAGCGCTTCGGCACCATCTGCCTGAACGACGGCATGATCACCGACGTCGCGCTCGCCCGGGCGCTGGCCGAGCAGTTCGGCCTGCAGTACGTCGACCTCAAGGGGTTTCGGCCGGACGAGGCGATCTTCACCCAGATCCCCCCCGAAACGATGTACCGCTACCACTTTATCCCGCTGGAATTGCAGGGGGACCTCCTGGTGGCGGCCATCGCCGACCCGACGGCGGTGCTCAGGCTGGACGAGATGTCGCTCTTGCTGGAGCGCCCGCTCACCTTCAAGGTCGCCGCGGAGTCCGAAATCTCCTTTCACCTGAAGCGCGGCGAAGGGGCGAGCCGGGTCCTCAAGGAGGTCTCAGAGGACTTCATGCTGCAGCTGGTGACCGAGACCGAGAAGGGGGAGGAGGTCCTCTCCGTGGAAAACGTCTCGGCGGACACCAGCCCGATCATCAAGCTGGTCAACTCCACCATCCTGGACGCTCTCACCAGGCGGGCGAGCGACATCCACATCGAGACCGCCCAGGAGGGGGTCATCATCAAGTACCGCATCGACGGGGTGCTATACAAGGCGACCGACCCGATAGACGGCCACTTCCAGGGACCGCTCATCTCCCGGCTTAAGGTCATGAGCGAGCTGGACATCTCGGAGCGGCGCATCCCGCAAGACGGCAGGTTCAAGGTGCGCATCGGCACCAAGTCCATCGACTTCCGCGTCTCCATCATGCCAAGCGCCTTCGGGGAGGACGCGGTCATCCGTATCCTCGACAAAGAGAGCATCGCCAGCGACCTGCGGGGGCTCACCCTGGAGACCCTCGGCATGGAGAGCCACGAGATTAAGCGTTTCCGGAAGATGATCAAGGAGCCCTACGGCATGGTGCTGGTGACCGGCCCCACAGGCAGCGGCAAGACCACCACCCTGTACGGGGCACTCACCGAGATCCACACCGGCGAGGAGAAGATCATCACCATCGAGGACCCGGTGGAGTACGTGCTGAACGGCATCACCCAGATACCGGTGAACGAGAAGAAAGGGCTCACCTTCGCGCGCGGCCTGCGCTCCATCCTGCGCCACGACCCAGACAAGATCATGGTCGGGGAGATCCGCGATTCCGAGACCGCACAGATCGCGGTGCAGTCCGCGCTGACCGGGCACCTGGTGTTCACCACCGTGCACGCCAACAACGTCTTCGACGTGATCGGACGCTTCACCCACATGGGGATCGACCCCTACAACTTCGTTGCCTGTCTCAACTGCGTCATGGCACAGCGGCTGGTCAGAAAGATCTGCCCCGCGTGCAAGCGGGCAGTCCTGGTCTCCGACGATCAGCTGCGCGAGTCGGCCATCGACCCGGAGCGCACCCGCGGGGTCACGCTTTACGAGGCTGTAGGGTGCGACGAGTGCAATGGCACTGGCTATCGGGGGCGCTCGGCAATAGTGGAGCTGCTCGACCTAAACGACGAGATCCGCGAGCTGATCATCGCCAAATCACCCATCGCCACCCTGAAGAAGGCGGCTCGGGCGGCCGGCACCCTCTTTCTCCGGGAGTCCGCGGTCGCCAAGGTGCTGGCGGGCGAGACGACGCTCAGGGAAATAAACCGCGTCACATTTGTGGAGTAGCTGCCGTTATGTTATTTTCTAAGAAAGCTTTGGGACTGGAGCTGGCGAGCGACGGGCTCAGGTTCGCGCTGGTCTCCAGTGGCAAGACCCCCAGGCTCGACGCGGCCCTGTTGTCCCCGCTGCCCGCCGGCACCCTGCAGTTCTCCCGGCGCGAGGCGAACGTGACCAACCCCCGGGTCTTCGTGGACCAGGTCCGTGAGGCGTACCTGAGGCTTTTGACCAAGGATAAAAGCGTCTCGGTCTCGCTTCCCGACGCCACCGGCCGGGTGGTGCTGCTCGATCTGGAGGCGCGCTTCAAGAACCGCGACGAGGGGCTGGACATCATCCGCTGGAAGCTGAAAAAGAGCCTCCCCTTCGACATCAGCCAGGTGCACCTGGACTACCAGACCCTGGCGGAGAAGGAAAACGGCGCGATATCGCTGCTGGTTTCGCTGATCTCGCGGGGGGTGGTGACCCAGTACGAGGAACTGCTCCTGGCGGCGGGGCTGGAAGCGAAGTGCCTGGATTTCACCTCCTTCAACCTCTACCGACTCTTCGCACCCCGCCTGGAGATTTCGGAGAACGGCGCTTTCGTCACCTTCTACGGTGGCGCCATGACGGTCTTGATCTTCTACGGCGGTGTACTTTCCTTTTACCGGACCAAGGAGACGGTCGGCGATTCGCAGAACCTGTACCGCGAGGTGAACAGCTCTTTTTTGGTGTACCAGGACCGGCACCCCGGGCAGGCGGTGAGCGAGGTGTTCTGCATGGCCGAAGCCACGGACGCCGAGGCGTTTCGCTCTCTGGTCGCCGAGGCGAGCGGTCTGGAACCGGTGCTGCTCGACCTGGACCGGATGGTGAGCCTTGGGAGTGGCCTGGGTCTGGACCGCAACGCGCTGCACCAACTGGCCGGCTCGCTGGGCGCCGCGCTTAGGAGCCTTGGATGAAACTGACCACCAACCTCGCAACCAGGCGCTACATCAACCTGCCCCAGGTCAACCTGGTGCTGCTGCTCGGTTTCGCCCTGCTCGTGACGCTGGCGCTCTTCAAGGTGGCGGAGATCGCCCGAAACGCCGCCGAGCTGTCTCGCCTTGAGACCTTAATTACGGGCACCGGCCAGGGCGAGCGCTCGACGCGGGTCAGCGAGACGCAGTTAAAGGCACAGGAGGCGCGGATCCGCTTCGCCAACGGGGCTATCGAGAAAAAATCAGTCAACTGGCTGATTCTCTTGGACCATCTCGAGGAGGTGGTGCCGGATGGCGTGGCACTCACCCAGATTGCGCCGGACCAGCAGCTCCTAAAGATCACGGGCGCCGCGCGCAGCTTTGCCAACCTGCGCACCCTGATGGAAAACATGGAGCGCTCCCAACACTTTTCGGAGGTTTACCTTTTGAGCCAGAGCGATACCAAGGTGGGGCTCACCCAAGAGGGGTTGCAGTTCAGCATTAGCTGCAAGGTTGCCCTGCAATGAACTACCAGATGCTGCGCGACATATTCGGGGCCAGGCGGAAGTCCTTCGGGGTGCTCGCCCTGCTCCTGCTGGTGGACCTAGCCCTGTTGCTCTACCTGTCGCTTTGGCAGAACCCGGAGCTGGAGAGGTCGCAAAACGACTGGTTTGCCAAGCGGGATGCCGTGGCACGCGGGGTGGACCGGGGTGTGGCGGCCCGTTACCGGGACGCCGAGCGTGACCTCAAGCTGTTCCAGGCGCGGCTCATTGTGAAAAGGGATTTTGCCGGTTTTCTGAGCGATCTTTTCGCCATGGCCCGGGGCAACTCGCTGCAGCTCAAGGGGATCACCTACAGGCCGGCCACGATCAAGGACCAGGGACTGGTCTCCTATGCCATCGGCTTCAGCCTCTCCGGAAAGTACGCGGGGGTGAAGAGCTTCATCGCCGACCTGGCCCGCTATCCCAAGATGGTAACCCTGGACTCGATTGCACTGGGGAGCTCCAGCTCGACCGAGGAGGCCGTCACCCTGAACGTCCAGCTGACCGTGTTTCTCAAGACGGAGGGGGCATGAACCGCAAGAAACTGGTGCTCTGTCTCCTGCTGCTCGTGCTGGCCGGCTCCATCACCTACAGTGTGCTGCATAGCCCGAAGGAAGAGCGGGTGGCGAACCTCAAGTACCGGCCCGGGAGTACCGCCCCGGCCCCGCGCAAAGGCGCCGCCGTCCCGGCGCGGAACGCGGTCCGGGACTCGGAGGTCCATCTGGCACTGCTCGACCGTGCGCTCCCCCGGTTTTCCGGGTACCGCCGCAACATCTTCAGCCCCATATTCAGGGAGGAGGTGAAGCTTCCCCCCTTCAAGCCGCTTCCGCCGCCGCCCAAGCCGGTGGCCGCGCCGCCGACATCTCCGCCTCCTGTGCCTGCGCCGCCGGCCCCGCCCACGGAGGATCAGCTTGCCGCGGCCGAGATGGCGAAGTTCACCTTTCTCGGATTTCTGAAGAAGGACGGCGCGAAGACCGTCTTTCTCTCGAGCAACAACGAGATCTTTCTGGCGAAAAAGGGGACCATGCTCGGCCTGAAATACCAGGTCTCCGACCTGACGGATGATGCCATTACCATCAAGTCGACGGCCGGCGGGAGAGAGCTCGTCATACCGCTTGTCGAAAACAAGGCACTCGGCAAAGGCCGCACCAGCGTACGGTAACCCCAAGGAGCAACTGCATGCATAGCATAAAACCGATCGGTACCCTTGTTCTGGCGACGCTCCTTTTTTCCGGCTGTACCGCCGGACGCACCGGTTTCAGCAAGGCCGAGCAACTCGAGCGAGAAGGCAATCTGGACGCGGCCCTGGTGAAGTACGCTGAGGTAGCCACGGCCAATCCGGAGATCGGGGAATACCGGCTCGGATTCCTGAAGGCGACCGATGCCGCGGCACGTGCCCACTACAAGAAAGGGGAGACCTTCTTCGCCCAGAAGAATTACGACGAGGCGCTCAGGGAGTACCAGAGCGCCTACGCTCTCGATCCGACCCAGCTGCAGGCCAAGCAGCAGTCCGAGCTCTTGACGAGGCTCAGGACCGCGCAGACCTTCTACCTGGAGGGGGTTGCCTTCGAGAAGGATCGCAAGCCGCGCGAGGCTATGATCTCCTACAAGCACGCCCTGGAGTTCGATCCCGGCAACAAGGACCTCAAGGAGTCGCTGGAGCGGCTGCTCGCCACCAAGCGGACCAAGCTGGACGGCTACGAACTGAACCTGAAATCGACCAAACCGATCACCCTCAAGTTCAAGGACGCGAAGCTCAAGGAGATCTTTTCCATCCTGTCCCAGCTCTCCGGCATCAACTTCGTGTTCGACGACGCCGTGAAGGACGTGAACGTCTCCCTGTACCTGGAGAACGCCAGTTTCCAGCAGGCGCTGGAAGTCCTCACCGGCATGCAGAAGCTGGGCAAGAAGGTGCTGAACGAGACCACCATCATCCTCTATCCGAAATCTCCGGAAAAGTTCAAGCAGTACGACGAACTGTTTCTGCAGACCTTTTACCTGAACAAGCTGGATGCCAAGAAGGCGGTAAACCTGATCCGCACCATGCTGCAGGTGAAGAAGATCTATGTCAACGAGGAGATGAATGCCCTGGTGATTCGGGATACCCCTGAGGTCGTCGAGGTGGCCCGCAAGATCTTGGAGGCCAACGACGTCCCAGATGCCGAGGTGCTGCTCGAGGTGGAGGTGTTCGAGCTTTCCAAGCAGAACGCCGAGACTTTTGGCCTCGCCCTCTCCAAGTACTCCGCCTCCCTCGGCGTCACCACGCCGGCAGCCCAGGGGGGGGGCTTCCTGGCAGATTCGCTCAGTTCGGTGACGACCACCGGCACCGCCACCACCGGGACGACCACCACCACAACTGCCGCCACCCCGTCAAACCTGCTCAACCTCTTCGCCTACAGGGGGTTCAACGGCTACCTTACGGTGCCCAATGCCACCTTCAATTTCGGCAAGACGCTCTCCAACGGGGAGACCCTCTCCAACCCGAAGATCCGGGTGAAGAACCGGGAAAAGGCGAAGTTCAACGTCGGTACTAGGGTGCCGATCACCACCACCTCTTCGCCCGCCGGGGGCGGGGTCAGCGTCAACGTCCAGTATGTCGACGTCGGTGTCAAGGTGAATGCCGAGCCGACCATCCAATTGAACAACGAGGTTTCCATCAAACTGGGGCTCGAGGTGAGTTCCATCCTCTCGCAGCAAACCATCGGCACCGACCAGGCGACCACGGTAGTGACCATCGGCACCCGGAACCTGGATACCGTGCTTTCCCTTAAGGACGGGGAGACCAGCATCATAGGCGGCCTGATCCAGAAGCAAAAGACCGACAGCAAGAGCAAAATCTTCCTGCTGAGCGACATACCGTTTCTCGGCTCGCTCTTCACTAACACCAACGATACGGACAACAAGACCGAGCTCATGCTCGCGATCACGCCGAGGATCGTGCGCGGCGTGACGGTGCCCGAGAACGATGTCGCCGCCTTCTGGTCCGGCCGCGAGGACGAACCTAACACCAACAAGCCGTATTCTGCCTTTACCCAGGAGCCCGATCTGGTCCCCGCCGCGCCTGCGGCTGCTCCCGCCACGGGCAGTCCTGGAACGGCCGCCCCGGCGGCGGCTCTTCCGACTGCCTCTGCTCCCGCCCAGGCATTACCTGCCGCCCTGCCAGTTCCCGCGGCCGGTGCTGCGGTGCCATCTGCGACCACTGCCACGGTTTTGACCGGCGGGGTTCCAACTTCCCCGCTCCCCGCAGCCAGCCTACCCGTGGCGCCGGTTCCAGCTTTAGCGCCCGCGCCGGTTGCCGGTGCCGTGGTACCATCCGCTACGGCATCCGCCCAACCTGTCGCCCCGAAAAACGCCGCCCCTGCCGTGCGTAAGCAGGTCTCAGCCTCGTCGGCCAAGATTGCTCTCAGCTTGGTCGCTCCTGCTGCAGTGGGGATGGACAAAACCTTTCAGGTGCAGATTAAGGAAGCCGGCGCCAAAAACCTTTCCAGTGCGGTGTTCCGCTTGACCTATGATCCGACCCTTCTTGAGGCGCAAACACAAACGGAAGGCCCCTTTCTGAAACAAAACGGAGTACAAACCACTTTTCAGTCTATCGGCAACACCAAAAAGGGTGAAGTCTGGATCTCGGTGTCAACCTCCCCGGCTTCCGCGAGCGCCTCAGGAGACGGCGTTCTCGCCACGGTCACCTTTCGGGCCATAGAGAAAGGGACAGCCGTTATCAGCCAGGTCAACGCGAACTTCACCGATCCTTCAGGCGAGCCATTCAATATCACCTCGTCCAACACCGCCGTGGAGGTAAAGTAGCCCTTGCCGGCTAGAGACCATGCGCAGAGTCATTGTTAACAACCGTGGACTGAGCCTGATCGAACTGGTGGTGACCATGGTCATCCTCGGAATTCTCGGCTCCCTGATCCTCCCTTCGGCCCGGATGACCTCAACCCGGATGAAGGAGATTGAACTCAAAAGAAACCTGAGGGACATCAGGACCGCCATCGACGCATACAAGAACCTTTATGATCAAGGTGTCGCACAGGGAAAGATCATCCCGTCCATAAACAAGCCCGGTGGCTACCCTGAAACCCTTAAGGCGTTGGTCGAGGGGGATGATATTAAGGGGTACCTCGCCTACAAAAAGAAGTTCCTCCGCAGGGTGCCGGCAGACCCCTTCCACCCGCCGAGTCAGGGAGAGGATCCCGAGGAGTCATGGGGCAGGCGCTCCTCCGAAGACGATTCGGACAGCAAATCCTGGGGTGGGCAGGACGTCTACGATGTCTATTCCCAAAGCGACGGGACAGCCATCGACGGCACGAAATACAAGGATTGGTGACGGCATGTTGAAGAGGATACTGAAGGCACAGCGAGGTTTCACGCTGATAGAGTTGATGATCGTCGTCTCCATCGTCGGGATACTTGCATCCATAGCCGCGCCCAGTTACCAGTGGGGTCTGATCCGGGCCCGCGAGTCGGTGCTCAGGGAGGATCTCTACATGTTCCGCTCCACCATCGACCAGTTCTACGCGGACCAGGGGAAATACCCGGACTCGCTGTCGGATATGGTCGATAAGAAGTACTTGAAAAGCGTACCGGTTGACCCCTTCACCAAGTCGAACGATAGCTGGGTCACCGTCGCTCCGCCCCCCGCGGAGGGGCAGGACACCACCAAGAACCCGGGAAATGTGTACGACGTGCACAGCGGCTCGGACCGGATCGGCTCCGACGGTAAGCCGTACAATGAGTGGTAGCGCGTCTGCTGGCGCAGGTTGCCCCGGCCTTTTACGCCGCCCGTTCACCCGAAGAGGCTAAAGTAAAATGATTCAACTCCATAACGTGAGCATGTCCTATCAGACCGAAACGGCCGCCCTGTCGGACATCAACCTGAAAATCCCCAAAGGGGATTTTGTTTTTTTGACCGGGCAGTCGGGCGCCGGCAAGTCGACGCTTTTGAAGCTCCTGTATGCCGATCTGGTGCCCAGCTCAGGCCAGGTGCTGATCGACGGGGTGAACCTGGGCCGGCTGAAGCGCTCCCAGATACCGCAGCTGCGCCGCAGTATCGGGGTGGTGTTCCAGGACTACAAGTTGCTCCCCAACCGTACCGTGCTGGAAAACGTCGCCATCACCCTGGAGGTGCTCGGCTGGGGCAAGCGCGACATCGGCAAGAAGGTGTACCACATCCTGAAGAGAATGGGGCTGGAGGCAAAGGTGAATTCCACGCCGCTCAGGCTCTCCGGAGGGGAGCAGCAGCGAGTGGCTCTCGCCCGGGCGCTGGTGAACGACCCCAAGATCCTGATCGCCGACGAGCCGACCGGAAACTTGGACGAGGAGAACAAGGAGCAGATTCTTGCCATCTTCAAGGAGGCGAACATACGTGGCACTACGGTCGTGGTGGCGACCCATGACCGGCGCGTCACGGTCAACTCCCACCGACGGGTGATCCACCTGGAGAAGGGAAGGATTCTGGAGGTGCCCGATGTCCAAGGCTAAGGCGCTGCGTCCCGCACTTGCCCAGGAAGGCTTTTGGGGGCGCTTTGGCTATTTTTTCGCGCGGGCGGTCGCCAACCTGCGCCAGAACGTGTTCGTGAGCGTGGTGACGGTCGGCACCATCACCCTGGCGCTGCTGATCGCCTCTCTCTTCCTGCTGGTCTACGTGAACCTGGAGGGGATGGCCCAGGGGTGGAGCGACAAGGTACAGATCACCGCGTACTTCGACCGGGAGCCGACCCCGCTGGCGGTCGCGGCGCTCAAGGGGAGGGTGCAGGCCATTGCCGGCACCTCCAAGGTCGTCTTCGTCACCAAGCAGCAGGCCGAGGCGAGGCTCAGGAGCCGGCTCAAGGGGCAGGAGTCGCTTTTGGAAGGGATCAGCGCCGAGGTGCTTCCCGCCTCGCTGGAGATCCGCCTGGACCGGGGGCACCGCGATGCTGCGGCCGTCGCCTCGTACGTGGCGGTGCTGAAACGGATCTCCGGCATCACCGAGGTGCAGTACGGTGAGGAGTGGGTGCAGCGCTTCAACAGCTTCATGAATTTTTTCCGGCTGGTCGGGGCACTCCTGGGTGGCTTTCTGGCCATCGCTGTGCTCTTCATCGTCTCCAACACCATCAAGCTCACCATTTATGCGCGCAAGGACGAACTGGAACTGCTCGGCCTGGTGGGCGCCACCCGCTTTTTCATCAAGGCGCCCTTCCTGATCGAGGGGGTGCTGCAGGGGGCGCTGGGAGCCGTGCTCTCCCTGGTCGCGCTGGGGGGGTGCTACTACGCTTTCCTGCACAACGCCGTCAACTTCCTCGGGGTGAACCCCGTCGGCACGGCGGGCCTGAGCTTCCTGCCTGCCGGCCACCTGGCGGCCGTTCTGTGCGGCGGGGTGCTGCTCGGATTCGTCGGAAGCCTCACCTCGCTCAAAAGGTTCATAAACGTCTAGCATGAGCCGCCATTTACCCGCCATCATTCTCATTTTTGCCCTCACCCTGCCGGGCTTGAGCCTCGCCGGGGTGAAGGAAGACCTGCAGGGGGTGAAAAAGGAGATCCGGGAGAAGAACCTCCTGCTTTCCAAGACCCGCAAGGTGGAGACCAAGGTCTCGGGCGAACTGGAGCAGATCCAGCGCTCGCTCCAGGAGAAGCAGGTGAGCCTGGTGCAGTTGAAACGAGACCTGGGGGGGGTCGAGAAGGGGATCGGACAGACCCTGAACGAGATCGGACACACCCGCCTGGAGGCCGAGAAAAAGCGTGCCCAGATCGAGCGGAGGGTGGCGGCGCTCTACAAGGGGGGGGAGACGGGAAACCTGAGGGTGATCTTCTCCTCCGAGTCCTTTCCCCAGATGAGCGAAAACCTGCGCTACATGAAGAGCGTGCTGGAGAACGACCGGAAGCTTTTCTCCCAGTACAACGATGATCTCTCGCACTTAAAGGAGCTCAAGGCGCGCCTGGAGCAGGATGCCGCGCGCAAGGAGGGGATCCGGCGCACCGTGGAGGCCAAAAGGCGCGAGATCGAGCAGGAGCAAGGCCGCAAGGCGAGCTATCTCGTCAAGGTTCGGCAGGACAAGCAGGGGTATGTGAACTCGCTCAAGGAACTCCAGGCCAACGCGAAGCGGTTGCAGAACATGTTCGAAAGGCTTGAAGCGCGAAATAGAAAGGCGTATAGTTCCCAAAGCCGGGGGAAGGGGGGCCACGGCAAGGAAAGCCACGGCAAGGAGAGCGCCGCGCTCCCCCCCGCAATCCTGGTGCCCGACAAGGGACTTGGTGCCCAGAAGGGGAGGCTTTCCCTGCCGGTCAAAGGGACCATCGTCGAGCGTTACGGCAGGCACAAACATCCCGAGTTCGATTCCTTTACCTTCAGTAACGGCATCTCGGTCACGGCCCCGGCTGGCACCCCGATCCATGCCGTGTTCGACGGGGAGGTGATTTTTGCGGACTATTTCAAAGGGTATGGTAATATGATTATCGTTGACCACGGCGGCGGCTTTTTCAGCCTGTATGCGCACGCATCCTCCGTGGTGAAAAAGGTCGGTTCCAAGGTGGCGCGAAACGAAGTCCTGGCCAGCGTGGGTGATCAGGATTCCACCAAGGGGCCGCTGTTATATTTTGAGATTCGTTACCAGGGGAAGCCGGTCGACCCCGCTCCCTGGTTCCGGTGAGAGTAGCACTAAACAGACATAGGGAGGCATAATGTTCAAGGGTAGTAACTACAAGAAGGCGACCCTCTTCGTTGCGACGGTTGCACTATTGACGCTGACCATCGCCTTTGGTGTGCAGCGCAGGTGTGCGGCCCAGGGGGGCGGCAACGACTACGAATCGATCGAGCTCTTCACCGATGTGCTTTCCATCGTGAAGAAGAGTTACGTCGAGGAGGTGGACACCAAGAAACTGATCTACGGAGCGATCAACGGCATGCTGAGTTCGCTCGATCCCCACAGCTCCTTCATGCCCCCCGACACTTATAAAGAGATGAAGATAGACACCAAAGGTGCTTTCGGCGGGCTCGGCATCGAGATCACCGTAAAGGACGGCATCCTGACGGTCATCTCTCCGATAGAGGACACCCCGGCGTTCAAGGCGGGGATCAAAGCCGGCGACCAGATTCTGAAGATCGACGACAAGTTCACCAAGGACCTGACCATCACCGATGCGGTGAAGCGGATGCGGGGTGTCAAGGGGACCAAGGTGACCCTCACCATCATGCGCGAGGGGTTCGAAAAGACTAAGGAGTTCGTGCTGGAGCGCGACATCATCCAGGTCAAGAGCGTCAAGTCCAAGGTCCTGGACGACGGCTTTGGCTACGTGAGGATCTCCCAGTTCCAGGAAAAGACGGACGAAGACCTGGAAAAGGCGCTCAAGGGGCTGCAGTCCGAGAGGCCGCTCCAGGGGCTGGTCCTCGACCTCAGAAACGATCCGGGCGGGCTGCTGGATCAGGCAGTGCGGGTCTGCGAGCATTTCACCGAGGAAGGGCAACTGATCGTCTACACCGAAGGGCGCGAGAAAGACTCCAAGATGCGCTTCACCGCGCGCAAGGGGGGCAAAGAGCCCAACTACCCGATCGTGGTGCTGATCAACTCCGGGTCCGCCAGCGCCTCGGAGATCGTCGCCGGCTGCCTGCAGGACCACAAGCGTGCCGTGGTCATGGGGACCCAGAGCTTCGGAAAGGGGAGCGTGCAGACCATCATACCGCTTTCCGACAATTCGGGGCTTAGGCTCACCACGGCCAGGTACTTCACCCCTAGCGGGCGCTCCATCCAGGCCAAGGGGATCACACCGGACATCGTGGCCGAGAAGGTGGAAATCGCCGCCAGCACCGAAAAGAAATCGGACGGGATGCACATCAGGGAGAAGGATCTCGAAAACCACTTCGAAGGGGAAACCAAGGAGAATGTTGACGAGAAGAAGGCGAAGCCCGCCCCCTACAAGACCGATGAAGCGGTCAAGGGTGACTCCCAGATACTGCGTGCCCTGGATCTTTTGAAGGGATGGGAAATACTGAAAACCATGGGCAAGGCATCCTGAGGTCTGCCCGATATCAGTAGAGAAGCAAACGGAAGGGGGATGGTTTCCCCTTCCGTTTTTTTTGTTCGGATCGAGCGTGTGCCAGGGAACCACGCGCATGGTTTTCATCAACCGTGGTTACCTAAAAAACTGTTGCTGACGCGGTAGTTACGCGGTACACTACCTGCAGCGAAAGGTGTCTCATTCCGATTGCTGCGACATCTCTTCCAAGGCAGCCAGCTGCCGTCACGACTACTTAGACTGCATTAATGCAACCACGTAATCTGCCCCCCTAGTGAGGTCACTGCATGCTCAAGCTAAAGCGGACTTTTTTATGCCAGATGTTGCCCCTGTGCGCTCTCTTGTTGGTTCCCTTTTCCGCATATGCCGGAACGATCTCCGTTTCCCCGACGGGAGGTTCTTCCTTCACCCTGATGGCAAACGGCTTCAATGGGCCCGCCGGGTTCCAACTCATGGTCAGATATGACTCTACGAGCCTCTCCAATCCGCGCGTGGTGCAGGGAAGCCTCGCCAGCGGCGGAATTTTCGTGGCAAATCCCAACCTTGCAGGGGAGGTGCAAATCGCCGTGATCCACCCTACTGGCATGAATGGGAGCGGACCGATCGCCACGATCACCTTTGATCCGATGGGCGATTCGGCCGGGACGATCAGCGTGAGCGGGACGGTCATAAACTCGAGTGGCACGAAATTGCCCGCGACCTTCAGCGGGTGGACTGACAGCACAGGTGCAACTGTTGCGGATACCAGCAGTTCCGGCGCTAGCGGCTCCGGTGGCGGCAACACTGTCGGTGCCGGTGGCTATGGTGTCAGCACCACTACCACCGCGGGCGGCGGCTCGCCGGTAGCACCTGCCGTGGTGGGCGGCACCCTGACCATGCCCACGGATGATGCCGCCTCACGCGAGCGCAAGGAGGCGGCGCTGCCACCACAGCAGGCGCCGCAAGTGACCCAGGCGCCGCAAGTGACCCAGGAATCCCGGGAATCTGCCGTCCCTGCGACGGCGAGCGCCGAGGCGCCGGTTGCTGCCGAGCCTCAACCCGTAAAGAAGAAGGAAATGCCAGCCCCGGTCCAGAGCGTTCTCGAGAAGTTCAGGCTCTTCTCAGGGGAAAAGACTCCCAAGAATCTCATTGCGCTCTTTGAAGTGGGGCATGACGCTTCTTACAGCCAGACGCCGGCGATCTGTATTGCCGACGGCAAGAGGAGCGTCAAGGTGATCATCACCAAGATACCGGGTGACAGGGCTCCCAACTTTACCTTCACTTCTGCCCGTTACCTCTCACTGAGGCAGCTCGGCGACGGGGAATGGCAGGTCGAGGCAATTCCGGACAAGGGTGCCATCAAGGCAAGTATCAGCATGCTGACGGACGGCACTCAACTGGAGATCCCCCTGACCGTCGCCCCGCCGGCGCAAATCGACCTGACCAAGTCCGGCACGGTGTCCGGGGCGGATTTTCAGCTTTTCCTGAATACACGCGGCACCGACAGCGCCCCCAAGTTTGACCTGAATGCCGACGGCAAAAGGGACTACCAGGACGACTACATCTTCACCGCCAATTACCTCGCCACGCTGGCGGGCAAGGAAAAAAGGGAGATCCCAGCGCAGAAGCAGGCTCCCTAAACGGCCCGGGGGGAGAGGTTCACCACCTTGAAGCCAAGCAGCTGGAGCAAGCATGCATCGTCAGGGGCCGCCCTCAACTGGCCCCTGACGTTATTAACAGGGATGTCATGAAAGACGTGCATGTTTATGCAGACGGCAAACTGCTGCCAGGCAAGGCGGAGGTGGTGGGGGAGTTTCCCCTGGTGCTCAGGGTAAACGACCGGGAACTGGTCACCCTGATCGCTTCGCCCCATGACTTGAGATTTCTCGTCGCAGGGTTCTTGCGGCTGCAGGGGTTCGTGAACCGGGTCGAGGACTTCCTGATGCTGAGCGTCTGCCGGGACTATGGCATCGCAAATGTACGCATCAGGGGGGAACTTCCCCGGGAACTCAAGCCGATCCTCACCTCGGGGTGCGGTACCGGCATCACCTATGCGCTGCCGGGCGCGGGCGGGACCGCCAGGCTTTCCGGGATAAGGAAACCCGTCGCGCCGGGAGCGGTCTTCGCCCTGATGGAACAGCTTTTCCTGCATGCGGAACAGTATAAAAGCCACGGCGGGGTCCACTCCGCAGCGGTTGGTGATTTGGACGGCAGGATTTTGCTGCACGCCGAGGACATCGGTCGCCATAACACCTTCGACCGACTGGCCGGCGAGGCGCTCTTAAGCGGAGTCGACCTCTCCGGGCGTCTGCTGGTCACCTCGGGGCGCATTTCCGCCGAGATGGCAGCCAAGGCCGCGGCTCTCGGCATCCCGCTGATCGCCTCATGCACCTCGCCGACCGACCTGGCGATCATAATCTGCCAGGAGGCGGGGATCACCCTGATCGGCTACCTGCGCGGCGCGAGGTTCCAGGTCTATGCCCACCCGGAACTGCTCTCCATCCGTCCGGTTTCGGCATAAGCCGAACAGGGAGCCGTGCACGGCCGCCTGCGCTTTTATGTCCTTTCAGTCGGCCCCTTTTTTCCAGATTAAAGCTGAACCAATGCGCCTTCGGGTCGCCTGATGAGACGCTTCCCATCTGGACCACGCTGAATCTCCGTGTCCGGCAGCGCCGGTCGTTTGGGTCCGGTGCGGTAACTAGGTCCCCGCTAAGGAAAATTCCCTCCACCGGCCCATTTCAGCAATTGACAAAGATTGCCAAAAACTGTATACAGTATCCGTTGAAGCCGGGCACGTCATTTTGCGCTGCATTCTCATAAATGCCGTAAATCGTTGTTAAAATTTCTGGAGGAGGGATCATGATCGAAGCATACCTGAAGCAAGAGGCTGAAAGAAAGGCTCTCGGAATTCCTGCCAAACCGCTCGACCCTGAGCAGACCGCTGCGCTGTGCAAGCTTCTGGAGGCACCCCCAGCTGGCAAAGAGGCATTCCTTATGGAACTCCTCAAGGAGAGGGTTTCCCCGGGCGTCGACCCCTCGGCTGAGGTTAAGGCAGCTTTTCTCGCCGGCATCGTAGCCGGTTCCATCAAATCCCCGCTCGTTGCCAAGAAGGACGCCGTGCAGATCCTTGGCACCATGCTGGGAGGCTACAACGTGGCCCCGCTGGTCGCAGCGCTCAAGGACGCCGACTTGGCCGACGCCGCTGTCACGGCGCTCTCCGGCATCACCCTGGTGTACGACGCCTTTGACGAGGTGCTGGAACTCTCCAAGACCAACGTCTCCGCCAAGAAGGTCATGCAATCCTGGGCCAACGCCGAGTGGTTCACCTCCAAGGCCGGTCTTCCCGAAATCGTCAAGGTCAAGGTGTACAAGGTCGACGGCGAGATCAACACCGACGACTTTTCCCCGGCAGGCGACGCCTGGAGCCGCCCCGACATCCCCCTGCACGCGCTGGTCATGGGCAAGACCCGCTTCCCTGACGGCCTGGCGACCATAGCCAAGTTCCGGGCCGAAGGTTTCCAGGTTGCCTTCGTGGGCGACGTGGTGGGCACCGGCTCTTCCCGTAAATCGGCCTGCAACAGCGTTCTATGGGCAATCGGCCAGGACATTCCTGCAGTTCCCAACAAGAGAAGGGACGGCATCATCATCGGCGGCGTCATCGCGCCGATCTTCTTCAACACCGCCCAGGACTCCGGTGCCTTCCCGATCAAGACCGACGTGGCCAAGATGAAGACCGGCGACGTGATCGTGATCGATTCCAAGAAAGGCGAGATCAAGAGCGAGGGTGGCGAGCTGCTCTCCAGCTTCACCATCGCCCCGAACACCCTTTCGGACGAGTTCCGCGCCGGCGGCAGGATCCCGCTGATCATCGGCCGTGCCCTCACCGACCGCGCCAGGAAGGCCCTGGGGTTGCCGGCGACCGATGTCTTCACCCTGCCGGTCAACCCAGTCCCCAAGGCGAACCAGGGGTACTCGCTGGCCCAGAAGATGGTCGGCAAGGCCTGCGGCGTCACTGGCATCCTGCCGGGTACCGCCTGCGAGCCCGCCATGACCACTGTCGGCTCCCAGGACACCACGGGCCCGATGACCGCCGACGAACTGAAGGAACTCGCCTGCCTCAAGTTCCTGGCGCCGATGTTCATGCAGTCCTTCTGCCACACTGCGGCCTACCCGAAACCGGCCGACGTGGCGATGCACAAGAACCTGCCCAAATTTATAATCGACCGCTGCGGCGTCCCCCTGAAGCCGGGCGACGGCGTCATCCACTCCTGGCTGAACCGCCTCCTGATCCCCGACACCGTCGGGACCGGCGGCGACTCCCACACCCGTTTCCCGATCGGGATCTCCTTTCCGGCGGGCTCCGGTCTGGTCGCCTTCGCAGGCGCCCTCGGCTTCATGCCGCTGGACATGCCTGAGAGCGTGCTGGTCCGCTTTAAGGGCAAGTTCAACCCCGGCATCACGCTGCGCGACGCGGTGAACGCGATTCCGCTTTGGGCCATCAAGCAGGGGCTTCTCACCGTCCCCAAGAAGAACAAGGTCAACATCTTCAACGGCCGCATCCTCGAGATGGAAGGTCTCCCCGATCTCTCCGTTGAGCAGGCCTTCGAACTGACCGACGCGGCCGCCGAGCGGAGCGCCGCCGCCGGCTGCATCAAGCTCTCCGAGGCGTCTGTCGCCAAGTACCTTCGTTCCAACGCGGCGCTGATGCGCCAGATGATCAAAGAAGGGTACCAGGACGCCTCCACCCTGCAGAACCGCATCAACGCCGTCGAGGAGTGGCTCAAGGCTCCGAAGCTGCTCGAGGCTGATGCCAACGCCGAATACGCCGCCGTCATCGAGATCGACCTGGCCGAGATCACCGAACCGATCCTCTGCTGCCCGAACGACCCGGACGACGTCAAGATCCTCTCCGAAGTCGCTGGGACCAAGATCGATGATGTGTTCCTCGGTTCCTGCATGACCAACATCGGGCACTTTCGCGCCGCAGGCGAAATCTGGAGGGGCAAGAAGTTCAACCCCTCGATCCGCACCTGGATCTGCCCGCCGACCCGCATGGACCAGCAGCAGTTGAAGGACGAGGCGTACTTCTCCATCTACAGCGCCGTGGGCGCCCGGGTCGAGATCGCAGGCTGCTCGCTTTGCATGGGCAACCAGGCCCGCGTTCCTGACGGGGTGAACATGTTTTCCACCTCGACCCGTAACTTCGACGACCGGATCGGCAACGGTGCCAAGGTGTTCCTCGGTTCCGCCGAGCTCGGGGCTGTTACCGTCAACCTCGGCAAGCTCCCGACCCCCGCCGAGTTCATCGAACAGTACAAGGAAAGGGTAGAGCCTAATAAGGAAAAAGTTTACAAGTACCTCCAGTTCGACGAGATCGAAGCCTACAAGTAACTGGCAACGATAGCTGCACGTAAAAAGGCCCGCCGGCAACACCGGCGGGCCTTTTTTAAGTTGTGCGCCCGGCAGGGCGCGTGGTGCGCAAGCGCCATCCAATCAACCGTGGTGGTTGATTGGTGACTTGGAGGCGTAAGTCCTCTACGGACCCCGGTGGTGGGAACCGTAAGCTAAACGGCAAGGGTGTCCGGGGCGACCCGGAATCTGAAGGAAACCGAAGGCAAAACCCTGGCCTGACGAACAAAAATCGCATATGAGGCAGTCACATCCGGACGAGCAGGCAACTCTCTTCAAAGCCCGATAACCATCCAGGAGGGTGTGGTTGTAGATGCGGCGGGTGTATGGGGTGAAGGTCACGTCCATTACCCGGGGAGGTCTGTCAACCTGCCTTGTGCTACCGGCGTCGTAGATACGTCGGGATGGGTTGGCAGAAGTCAGCAGAGGGCATACGAGTCGGTATAACCAGCCGACAAAGGGCCGAACATGAAGTAAGCTGACAGGAGCCTTGAATTTCGATGACGACAGGAGTAGCAGAAGGTCGGGTCTAGACACTCGGCGCCATCTCGGAGGGTTGCGGTCGGAAATCGCGAGTGGCCGGGAGAGGTGCGGCAAACGTCACGGGAAGGAAAGCAACTCACTGGCCGGAGGCGGCAACGGGGCTGATGGAGTAGATCGTCAGTCGCGGCAACATGATGTCGGCAAATTCACGAGCTGATGTCGCTGGTGAGACGCAAAGTCGGAGACCGTATGGTGCTGTCGCTGATCGACAACGCCGGGGTTTTATGGCTCTTCTGATAAAACAACAATTAGTCCTTGCAAACCTGATATTTGGGTGAAGACCTTTAAACTATTACTCCGGAATCGGTTAATCTGCAGATATCACGCTTGTTTCGGTTAAAACCGTGTGCGACGTTTTCGAGTTTCCTTACAGCAGCCCCTTCAACTCCTGGATCAGATCGTTCAAGAGGTCGTATCCGTTTTGCCAGAAGGCCGAGTCGCTCATGCTTATGCCGGCGGGCGCCAGGGTGTCGGCCGGGGTCTTGGAACCGCCATCCGCCAGGATGCCGCGGTAGATCGGAATGAAACTCTCGCGCTCTTTCAGGTAGAGCTGGTACAGCGAGAGCACCAAAAGCTCGGCGCAGGTGTACGAGTAGCAGTAGAAACGCGCGTGAATGAAATGGGAGATGTAGCTCCAGCCGTAACGGTACGGCTCGATCATCTCCACCGCATCGCCGTACAGCTTGCCGTTCTCCTCCCACCAGAGATCGCACAGCGCGTTCGCGGTCAAAAGGCCGCTCTTTCTCTCCAGATGCATCCGCTCCTCGAATCTGGTGAGGACATTCTGCCGGAAAGTGGTCGCGATGATGTCCTCGATCTTCGCGCATAAAAGCGACTTCTTGACCTCCCGGTCCGTTTCGTGTTGCAGCAGCAGGCGGGTAAGGAGCATCTCGCCGAAAACGGAAGCGGTCTCGGCCAAGGGGAGCGGCGGGTGGTAGTTGAGCATGGTCTGGCCCTGGGCAAGCAGATAATGGATGCCGTGCCCCACCTCATGGGCGATGGTTGAGACGTCACGCAGGTTCCCGGTGAAGTTCAAAAGCAGATACGGTGGGAGCGACGGGGTCATCCCCATGCAGAAGGCGCCTCCGCTCTTGCCCGGGCGCGGCAGCACGTCGACCCTGCGCTGGGTGAAAAAGGAGTCGGCCATCCGGGCCATCTCCTCCGAGAATCCGCCGTAGGCCTCAACCACCATGGCGCGCGCCTCTTCGAAGCTGTAGTTCCTGCCGCTCTCCGATAGGGGGGCGTACACGTCGCAGTTCTTGAGCCGCTCCATGCCGAGCAGCATCGCCTTCAACCTGAAATACTCTTGGGCCAGCGGGTAGTTGGCTTCGGAGACCCGCATCAGGCTCTCCACCACCGGGGTGGGGATCTCGTTTCCCAGGTTGGTGGGCTCCATCGGGTGGCGGTAGTCCCTTAGCTCCAGCTCCTGGGAGTGATCCAGGGCCACGTTGTTGAAAACGGCCGAAAAGATGATTTCGTTTTCCTGGTGGCGCTTGAGGAAGGTGCTGAAGGCACGCTCTCTGAGCCCCGCGTCCGGGTGATGCAGCAGCGCCAGCAGGTCCTCCCCGGTCAGTTCGCGCTCCTCCCCGTCGATCTCCAGGTGGTAGCGCAGAGAGGCCGAGATCTCGTCGAAGAGCCGGCAAAACGCCTGCACACCGGTGAGCCCCTTCTGGGCGAGCAGGCTCTCCTCCTTCTCACTCAGGGTGTGGGGGCGGAATTTGCGCAGCGCCTCCAGAAAATGGCGGTAGGGTGCGAGCTGGCTCTGCTCCAGGAGAGGGTTGAACTTATCGTCGTCCATCTGGATGATCTCCAGGTCGAAGAAGAGAAGCTCCCTCCCCATGAGGTTTCCGAACTCGGCCGATTTCTGCGAGAGCCGCTTGTTGTCGTCGTCTTCGCTGTTTGCCGCGAAGAGAAGGTGCGCATAGAGCTGGGGCTTTACCAACAGTTCCTGGAGCGCCTCGTAGTCGCGCAGCGCTTCCCAAAGACCCGGCGCCGATAATCCGGCAACCTGCTCACGATAGCGCTCGCGGAAGGCTGTCACGCGGGAGGAGCTCTCTTTAAAGGCTGCGGCGAGCTCCGGCGACGTGGTGGAAGGGTAAAGGGGGGTGGTATCCCAAGTGAGGTCCTGGCTCATGAATGGTTCTCCTGAAAAGGCGGTTGGCAGTTTGTCAATAATTTCATGTGCATGCCCTCCGATAGTAAACGATGGTGTGCCGGCTGTCAAGGAGGGGGGGCATCCGGACCTGCCGTGGTGATCCCTCGAGCTTCAGGGGGATTTGGAGTGGGCTGGGGAGAGTCAGTTCGCCACCGGCGACCTTGACAAAGGGAAGGGGGTAGGGTAGAAATATTAACGATATAAATTAAAGAATATAAATTAACTGGATGGTTCATGGAAAGTTTGCTTGTGGTGGAAGGATTCGAGACTCTACGTAATCAGCTTATCGAGGAACTGGCGAAAGACTACTCAATCATACCGGGGGTCGACTACGCGCAGGCCATAGCTCAGTTCCAAAAATTCGTCCCCCGGGTGGTTACGCTCGACCTCGGGCTGTCGGACCCTGAGGGGTTTTACTGCCTGCAATGGATGCTGGCCCGCCAGCCCGATACCAAGGTGGTCGTGCTGACCGGAAACGGCGACCGGGAAACGGCCCACCGGGCCTTGCACTGCGGCGCCTACGACTTCTACCAGAAGCCGGTCAACCTGGCCGAGCTGAAACTCGTCATCCGGCGCGCCTTCCAGCTGAGCGGGCTGGAGGAGGAGAGGCGCCGGCTCAAGGAAACCCTGGAACGCAGGGGAATGGGGCTGGAGGGAATCGTCGGCCAGTGCGCCGCCATGCAGCGGGTCTTTTCCGCAGTGCAGATGGTGGCGGCCTCGGATGTCCCGGTGCTGATCACGGGGGAGGCGGGTACCGGAAAGGAACTGGTGGCGCGCACCATCAAGTCACTGAGCTCCAGGGCCGACGCTCCCTTCGTGCCGTTCAAATGCGGCGCCGTCCCGAAAGCGCTGCTGGAGCGCGAGCTCTTCGGCCTGGAACAGGGGGAGGCGAGCGGTGGCCAGTGCCCGGTCCCGGGAAAGATCGAGCATGCCGGCAAGGGGACCCTCTTCCTCGACGAGCCGGCGCAACTGCCGCATCAACTGCAGCTGAGGCTGCTCCGCTTCCTGCCGGCGAGCAAACTGCCAAGGGCTCAAGGCGCCGGGGAGCTGGAGGAGGACCTCAGGATCATCTGTGCGTCCAGTGGCGACCCTGCGCAGGCCATGCGGGGAGGAGACCTGCTTGAGGAGCTCTACTACCGGACCTCGGTAATTACGCTGGAGCTCCCCCCTCTCAGGTCCCGGGGCGAGGACATCATGCTGCTGGCGCATCTTTTCCTGAGGAGATTTGCCCAGGCCTGCAACGTCAGGGCACGGGGCTTCAGCACCGCGGCCATCTCTGCCCTGGAGTCCCACGCCTGGCCGGGGAATGTGCGGGAACTCGAGGGGAGGGTGCAGCGCGGGGTGATCATGAGCGATGGCCCGTTCCTGGAGCCCGGGGCGCTCGGCTTTTCCGAAGAGGCGACGCTTGGCGAGGTGCCGCCTCCCCGAAACCTGACCCTGCGGGAGGCGCGCGACCGGGTGGAGCGCAAGGCGATCGGTGCGGCGGTCCATGCCAGCCGGGGAAACCTTGCCAAGGCGTCCGAACTGCTCGACGTAAGCCGGTCCACCCTGTATGACCTTTTGAAAAAACACGGGTTGTTCAATGCAGGGGAGCGCCAGTAGGGGAGGTCAGATCGTGACGGTCAGGGTGCCGTCGCTCGGCAGAAGTGCGCTGAAGAAGTCGATGGTCGTGAAGCTCCGGGATGCCGCGGGTGTCGCCTGCGAGCTGAAGCGCCCGACATGGATCAGGTACCTGATGCCGAAAAGCCGCGCCGTTTCCAGGTTGGTCTCGCTGTCCTCGCCGAGCATGGTACGCTCGGGATTGAAGGGCGTTTTTTCCTGCAACTTCCCCCAGAAGGCGGGTTCCTCCTTGGGAAGGCCCAGGTCGTGGGCCGAGATGATCCCGTCGAAGTAGCTGCCGATCCTGGTCCTGCGCATCTTGAGCTCGAGCGTCTTGCCGTGGGCGTTGGTCACCAGGTAGATCCCCTTGCGGTGCCGGCGCAGAAAGAGCAGGAACTCGATGACGAAGGGGTGCACCGCGATCAGGTGGTCCACCTCCTCCTTGAGAACCGGGATGTCGAGGCCGAGCTGGTCGGACCAGTAGTCGAGGTCGGTCCAGTTGAGGGTATTTTCCTGGGAGCGGAACAGCCGGTAGAGCCGCTCCTTGGCACAGTCGAGGGAGATGGCGTGTTTTTGCGCATAGCGCTTGGGCACGTGCTCGAGCCAGAAATGGTCGTCGAAATGCCGGTCCAGGAGCGTGCCGTCCATGTCCAGCAGCACGGTGTCTACCAGGTCCCAGTCGATGGTCAATGACATCTGTTGCAAACCATTCCCGCCTCAAGCGTAGTGTCTACTTCGTGTTACCGTCATCTGGGCGCTGCTGGTTGCGCCCCTGCACGGGGCAAGTTCACACCCTTAATCACCTTGAACCCACACTCCCTCGCCCTCCGGGGAAAAGCCGGGGTGAGGGAGTTGCTGACTGCAATAAATCCGCTCTCACGCAGGGCGGGGATTTTGCTTTGCCTAGCGGGCCCTCTCCTGAAGAAACCCCTTTATCTGCTCCCGGTCGGGATCCATCACCTCGCACCGGGTCTCGAGCCCTTCCAGGGCGGCCAGTTGCGGGGGAAGCGGGGTCGGGAAACCGGTCCCCTTTTCCACCGCTGCGCCGAATTTGGCGGGGTGCGCCGTGGCGAGACAGATGACGGGGGAGCCGTCGGTGACCCTTTGCAGTGCCGCGTGCACACCGACCGCGGTGTGCGGGTCGAGGATGTAGCCGGTCTCCCGGTAAAAGGTCGCGATGGTTTCCAGGGTCTGCTGCTCGCCGACCGAAGCGGTGAGGAACTCGCTTTGCACGCGCGCAAGCTCGGAGGCGCTGAACACGATCCGGCCGCTGTCGCGCAGTTCGCCGAAGGCGTCACGAACCCTTTGCGGGTTCTCGTCGAAGAGGTAGAAGAGGTAGCGCTCGAAGTTGGAGGCGAGCTGGATGTCCATGGAGGGGGAGACCGTCTGCATCACCTCACCCAGCGAGTAGTCGCCGCTTGCGACGAAGCGGCTCAGTATGTTGTTCTCATTGGTGGCTAAGAGCAGCTTTTTGATCGGCAGCCCCATCCGCTTGGCCAGGTATCCCGCGAAGATGTCCCCGAAATTGCCTGTCGGGACGGCGAAGGTCACCGCTGCTTGATCGGGCAGGCGGCCCCAGGCGTAGAAGTAGTAGACCACCTGGGCCAGCACCCGCGCCCAGTTGATGGAGTTGACCGCGCCCAGGGCGTACTCCTTTTTGAAGGTAAGGTCGTTGAAGAGCGACTTGACGATCTCCTGGCAGTCGTCGAAGGTCCCTCGGACCGCGACGTTGTGGACGTTGTCGTCGAGCACGGTGGTCATCTGGCGCGCTTGGATCGGGGAGGTCTTCAGATGGGGGTGCAGGATAAAGATGTTGATGTTCTTCTTGCCGCGCACCCCGGCGATGGCGGCGGAGCCGGTGTCGCCCGAGGTGGCGCCCAGGATGTTCATCTTCTGACCACGCTCCTTCAAGAGGTACTCGAAGAGGTTTCCCAAGAGCTGCAGGGCCACGTCCTTGAAAGCGAGCGTCGGGCCGTGAAACAGCTCAAGTATGTAGACCCCGTCCTTTTTGAGCAGGGGGGTGGTCTCCTCGTGGTCGAAGCTCGCATAGGAGCGGTCAATCAGTTCCTTGAGATCGGCTTTCGGGATGTCGTCGGCAAAAAGGGAGATGACGTTGAAGGCGAGCTCCCGGTAGGAGAGCTGAGACCAGTTGGCAACGGTTTCCGGGTCCAGTCGCGGGATGCTTTCCGGCAGGATGAGACCTCCATCAGTGGCGAGTCCCATCATGACGGCGTCCTTGAAACCGATCGGTGCGATATTTCCCCTGGTGCTGATATATTTCATAATTTATTCTTTCCTTAAGGGTATATTTTACCATCCCGTGTAACGACAATGTATAGCAGTTAAATAGCGAAAAGTGAAGCGTTAGCGGGCGGGAATCCGGGAACCGTTGCAAAAAAAAGCACTTGCATAATGACTGTATCCATGATAAGTATTGGATCACATGTTAATGTTCACTCAAAAGTGAGCTCCTCCGGCTCACTTTTTTTATTGGAAAATGGAAAAATATGGCCAAGGTAGATGCATTGACAAGGATCACCGAGATCGCCGAGCAGATCGTCGCACCGCTCGGCATGGGTCTGGTCGACCTCGAATACAAGCGGGAAGGAAGGGACATGGTGGTGCGCCTGTTCCTTGAGAAGGAGGGTGGCATCACCCTGGATGACTGCGCCTCCGTAAGCCGGGAACTCTCCGATATGCTCGACGTCGAGGACTTCATGCCGGAGCACTACACCCTGGAGGTATCCTCCCCGGGGATCTGCCGGCCGCTCAAGAAAGTGGCGGATTACCAGCGCTTCCTGGGCCATCTGGTGAAGGTCAGGACCTTCGAGGCCCTGGCGGACGCCGCCGGGAACAAGCGCAAGACCTTCCTCGGCAAGCTTAGCGGCATCGAGCAAGGGGTGGTAAGCATCGAGCTTACCGAAGGACAGCACGCCCTCATTCCGCTGGAAAAGGTGGCCAAGGCCAACCTGGAGTTTGAATTCTAGCGCTTTTGAATTGAAAATATCAGAATCGAAGGAGACAGTGACGTGGAAACGAGCTTTAACCTCAAGCATACCATTGACCAGATCGTCAAAGAAAAGGGTATCGATAAGAGTATCGTGCTGGAGGCGCTGGAACAGGCCGTCCTTACCGCTGCCAATAAAAAGTTCCGCAATACCCGCGATCTGGAGGCCCATTACAACGCCGAAATCGGCGAAGTGGAGCTGTTTGAGTTCGTTACCGTAGTGGACGAGGTGCAGGACTCCTATCGCGAGATCGAGCTCGCCGAGGCCCGCGAAGAGGACCCGGAGGTCGAGGTCGGCGACTCCATCGGCATGAAGATGGATGCCAGCGGCTTCTCTCGGATCGCCGCCCAGACGGCCAAGCAGGTGATCATCCAGCGGGTGCGCGAGGCGGAGCGCGAGACCATCTTCAACGAGTTCATGGAGCGCCAGGGTGAGATCGTCAACGGCGTGGTGCGCCGTTTTGAGAAGGGCGACCTGATCGTCGACCTGGGCCGCGCCGAGGCTCTCCTGCCGCACAAGGAACAGGCCCCGCGCGAAGTGTACCGCCAGGGCGACCGGGTCAAGGCTCTCATCACCGAAATCAGGATGACCACCAAGGGGCCGCAGATCCTGCTCTCCCGCACCCACCCGACCATGCTCGCCAAGCTGTTCGAGGCTGAGGTCCCGGAAATCGCCGAGGGGATCGTCGAGATCAAGAACGTGGTGCGCGAGCCGGGCGGCCGGGCGAAGATCGCCGTCTACTCGCACGACTCCGATGTCGACCCGGTCGGCGCCTGCGTCGGCATGCGCGGCAGCCGGGTCCAGAACGTGGTTTCCGAACTGCGCGGCGAAAAGATCGACATCATCCCCTGGTCCGAAGACATTGCCCGCTTTGCCTGCAACGCGCTGGCGCCTGCCGTGGTCTCCAAGGTCTATGTCGACGACGAGGATTACGCCATGGAGGTGATCGTGGCTGACGACCAGCTCTCGCTCGCTATCGGCAAACGCGGTCAGAACGTGCGGCTTGCCGCCAAGCTGACCGGCTGGAAGATCGACATCAAGAGCGAGACGCGCATGGCCGAGGCCGAACTGCTGCAGTTCGCCTCCTATGACGGCACCGAAGGGGAAGAGGAGGCCGAAGCCGCTGCCGCCGAGGCGGGCGCCGAATCCGCTGGCGAGCTGTCGGAAGAGACCGTGGCAGCCGAGGGCGACGCCGCAGCCGAGGCTGAGGCCGAAACCGAGGCCGAAGCTGAGGTTGATACCGAGGCTGCAGCAGGGGCCGAGGCGGATGCAGATGCGGAGAAGGTCTAAAGCCGTATGCCCAAGGGTGATCCCCAGAGAAGCTGCCTGGCCTGCCGCGAGGTAAAGGAGAAGCGCAGCCTGCTTCGTTTCGTCCTGGCGCCGGACCGCACCGTGGTGCCCGACCTGCAGCAGAAGCTCCCGGGTCGTGGCGTGTACACCTGCATGAAAGGTTCCTGTCTGACCCGCGCCGCGCAGAAGAAGCAGTTCAGCCGCGGGTTCAAGGGTGAAGTGCTGGGAGCCGATGCCGAAGAGCTGATGCGGGCCGTGACCGAGAAGCTTGAGGAGCGGATCGCCGGCTACCTCTGCCTGGCGAACAAGGGGAGCAAGATCGCCTCGGGTTCAGACCAGGTGCTGGACAAACTGAAGAAAGGTGGCGTCGGCATACTGTTTCTGGCGACGGACATCTCCACAGACATAGGCGAGAAGTTCCGCGCCGTGGCAAAACTCAAAGGGGTCGCCTGCATGGCCCTGTTCACCAAGGAGCGACTTGGTGAGCTGATTGGAAAAGAGCTCAGGAGCGTTCTGGCTGTCCTTGACAGCGGCTTCGTCGGGTCGATAAGTTTGGAAATGGAAAAGTACAGGAACTTCTTTGAGGAGGAGCGTGAGTAGATGAGCAAAACCCGCGTATATGAGCTGGCGCAGCAGATGGGGATCGATAATAAAGAGCTTATGGCAAGATTGGCCGCCCTTGGCGTGCCGGTAGCAAACCATATGGCTGTTGTTGAAGATGCGGATGTCAAGGCACTGTCCGCCCCTGCGCAGACACACCACAAAGATGCTTCCCAGGAAGAAGTCCGCGTCAAGCCCACTCTGATCCGTCGTCGTGCCAAGGTTGCAGAACCCGGCGAGGCGGCGCCTGCCGAGGCCGCCCCTGTCGAGGCACCCGTGGAGGCGCCCACCGTTCAGGCCGCTGCCGCCGCCAGGGAAGAGGTAGCAGAGCCCAAGGCGCTAAAACCGGCGCGCGAGCCGATGAAGTCTGCCGTCATCATCGAGGCTGCCCCGGCTCCCAAGCCCGCTCCGGCCGCTCCTGCAGCTTCGGCCGCCAAGCCGGCTGCGGCTACCCCGGCGGCCAAGACTGCTGAGGAACCGGCTCCTCCCGCTGCTCCTGCTGCCACTGCGGCGGACGCTGCCGCTCCGGCCGCCGAAGTTGCCAAGTCGGCCGAAACTGTCCAGGCTGCCGCTCCCGTCGCCGCCCCGCCGGCTGCCGCGGTCGAGGCGGCCGCCCCGCCCAAGGTCGAAATCGAAACGGACAAGTCCTCACCGATCAGAGCCAAGATCCTCGGCCGGGTGGATATCCCGATCCCCGCACAGCGGCCGGCAGAGCGCAGGGAATACCAGCGCCCCGCCCCCGGCTCCGATCGTCCGGCACCCCGCCCCGGCATGCCGCGTGGCGTAGAGCGCCCCGGCACCGAGCGCCCGGCACCGCGTCCCGGTGCACCCCGTCCGGCGGGTGCAGCACGTCCCGGCGAGCGCCCCGCACCGAGCCGCCCGGGTGAGCGCCCCTCCGCTCCCCCCCGCGGTCCCGACCGTCCGGCACCCTTAGCTCCGGCCGACCCCAACGCGGCACTCGCCGAAGAGCGCAGAAAGGGGCGCAAGGCGATGCCTGCACCTGCCACCGACTTCGCCAAGGCCGGCAAGAAGGGTATCCCGGTTGCCAAGAAGAAAGAGGTCTTCAAGAAGCCGGACCTCTTGGACAAGCGCGAGCGCGTCTTTGAACCGGGTCCCCGGACCGGAAAAGGGAAGAAGCGGTTCGTCGAGAAGGTCCAGATCGGCAAGAAGACCGAGATCACCGTTCCCAAGGCGATCAAGAGGATCATCAAAATCACCGAATCGATCACCGTTGGTGAACTCGCCAAAAGGATGGGGATCAAGGCGACCGACCTGATCCGCGCCCTGATGAAGATGGGGGTGATGGCGACCATCAACCATCCGCTCGACTTCGACACCGCGAGCCTCTTGGCCACCGATTTCGGCTACGAGATCGAAAACGTGGCGCTCGATGTGGACGAGATGCTGGAAGCCGAGCCGGATGCACCGGAGTCGCTGCAAAAGAGGCCGCCGGTCGTCACCATCATGGGTCACGTCGACCACGGCAAGACCTCGCTTTTGGACGCGATCCGCGAGGCGAACGTGATAGCAGGCGAGGCGGGGGGCATCACCCAGCACATCGGCGCCTACGACGTCGAGCTGAACGGTCGCAAGATCACCTTTCTCGACACACCCGGCCACGAGGCGTTTACCGCGATGCGTGCCCGCGGTGCCAAGGTGACCGACATCGTCATCCTGGTGGTTGCCGCGGACGACGGCGTCATGCCGCAGACCCGCGAGGCGGTGAACCACTCCAAGGCGGCCGGCGTGCCGATCATCGTTGCCATCAACAAGATCGACAAACCGGACGCAAGTCCCGGCAAGGTGAAGCAGGAACTGATGGAGTTCGGCCTGATCTCGGAAGAGTGGGGCGGCGAGACCATCTTCGTGGAGGTTTCCGCTAAGAAGCGGACCAACCTGGAGTCGCTCTTGGAAATGGTCCTGTTGCAGGCCGACGTCCTGGAGCTGAAGGCGAACCCGGACAAGCCCGCCCGCGGCACCATCGTGGAGGCGAAGCTCGACAAGGGTCGCGGCCCGGTGGCAACGGTACTGGTGCAGGAAGGAACCCTGAAGGGGGGCGACTACTTCGTAGCCGGTGTCCACTACGGGCGTGTCCGTGCCATGCAGAACGATCGCGGCGAGAAGATCCTCGCGGCTGGGCCGGCGGTGCCGGTCGAGGTGATCGGCTTCACCGGGGTCCCAGATGCGGGCGACACCTTCATCGCTATGGCCGACGAGAAGCAGGCCAAGGAGATCGCGACCCACCGCCAGATCAAGCTGCGCGAGACGGAACTCGCCAAGCACAGCAAGCTCTCGCTGGAGCAGCTCTACGAGAAGATCCAGAAGGGCGAGGTGAAGGACCTGAACGCCATTGTCAAGGGGGACGTGCAGGGTTCCGTAGAGGCCGTGGCCGAGTCCTTGAGAAAGCTCTCCACCGCAGCCATCCGGCTCAACGTGCTGCACGCCTCGGTCGGCGCCATCACCGAGACCGACGTGAACCTGGCCAGCGCCAGCAACGCAATCATCCTCGGCTTCAACGTGCGCCCTGAGGTGAAGGCCGCGGCGCTCGCCGAGAAGGAAGGGGTGGACCTCCGGCTCTACAACATCATCTACGATGCGGTGGACGACATCAAGAAGGCAATGGAAGGGCTCCTTGAGCCGACCTTCAAGGAGAAGTTCCTGGGGCGCGCCGAGATCAGGGAGATTTTCTCGGTGCCCAAACATGGCATGGTGGCGGGCTCCTACGTCACCGACGGCAAGATCGTCAGAAACGCCCAGGTACGGCTTTTACGCGACAACGTGGTGGTCTTCGAGGGGAAACTCTCCTCCCTGCGCCGCTTCAAGGACGACGTGAAGGACGTGGCGACCGGCTACGAGTGCGGCATCTCGCTGGAGAACTACAACGACATCAAGATCGGCGACATCATCGAGTGCTTCGAGATGGAGAAGTTCGCCGGGAAACTGTAGCGCCAGCCTTATTCCCGCTGAAAAGACTCCCCCTCCCCTTCCAGGGGAGGGGGACTTTTGACATCAGATTCCCGAGTCTGCTGCCGTTTAGCACTCAGTCGGGTTTTTCCCGTTTACCCCGCACACACAAAGAGAGTATCGTCAGTCATGGTAAAACGTTCAGACAAGGTGGCCGAGGCGATTCACAAGATCGTATCCGAGCTGCTCATCAAAGGCCTCAAGGACCCGCGCATCGGGTTTGTCACCATCACCGGCGTAAAGCTGACCACCGACATGCGGCAGTCGACCGTGTACTTCACGGTGATAGGAAGCGACGAGGAGAAGAAGGCGACCGAGACCGGGCTCAACTCCGCGCGCGGCTTCATCAAGAAGGAGATGGGACAGGCGCTCAAGATGCGCTTCACCCCGGACCTCCACTTCAAATACGACACCTCGGTGGAGTACGGCTACCACATCGAATCGATTCTGAAGGAGATAGGCGCTAAGGATGACGGCGATAATACTTGAGATACTGGCCGAGATTGAAAGCAACTCCTCGTTCCTGATCACGAGCCACGAGGGGCCGGACGCGGACGCCGTTGGCTCTACCCTGGCGCTCGCCAACTACCTGATTTCCCTTGGTAAGGATGTCACAGTTTACCTGTGCGACCCGGTTCCCGAGAACTGCAGCTTCCTCCCCATGGCGGAAAGCGCCCTGCATGAGCTGCCGGACCGCGATTTCCAGGTCTGCTTCGTGCTCGATATCGGCGAATTCCGGCGGGCCGGTAAGGCGATCACCGGCTCCAGCCGGATCGGCCGCCTCATCAATATCGACCATCACCTGGGGTGCGAGAATTTCGGGGTGCACAACCTGATCGACCCCACCGCCTGCGCCACTGCAGCGCTGATCTACCGGATCATACGGGCGCGCGGGGACCGGATCGACTACCCCACCGCCCTTTGCATCTACACGGCGGTGTTGAGCGACACGGGCAGCTTCCACTACTCAAACGCCAACCCCGAGGCGTTCGCCATCGCGGGGGAGATGATCGCCTGCGGCGTGAAGCCGTGGGATGTCTCGGAAAACCTCTACGAGAGCGAGCCCCGCGAGAAGATCACCCTCCTGGCGCTCGCGCTCACCGACCTCACCATTTCGCCCAGCGGCGAGTACGCCTCCCTCACCGTGACCCAGGATATGTACCGCCAGACCGGCGGCAACGCAGAGCTCACCGACGGCTTCATCAACTTCCCGCGCAAGATCCGGGGCGTCCAGGTGGCGCTCATCTTCCGCGAGTTGAAGCAAGGTGAGTTCAAGGTCGGCTTCCGGAGCAAGGGGAAGGTGGACGTCTCCGCCATTTCCGCGCACTTCGGCGGCGGCGGGCACCGTAACGCCGCCGGCTGCGTGGTCAAGGGGAGCCTCGTCGAAGTGAAGGCCCAGGTGTTCGATGTCCTGGAGAAGAGCCGCTGATGCTGGACGGCTTTTTCGTCATCGACAAACCGGCTGGCGTCACCTCCCACGATATCGTCGCCATGGTGCGGCGCGCCATCGGGCAGAAGAAGGTGGGGCACACCGGCACCCTAGACCCCTTCGCCACCGGCGTCCTCCCGGTTGCAGTGGGTGAGGGGACCAAGACCATCCAGTTCCTGGACGAATCGGTGAAGGAGTACCGGGCCGTTTTGCGCCTGGGGATCTCCACCGACACACAGGACCTGACCGGGCGCGTCACCTGCGAGCGCGACTGGTCCGAACTTGCCCCCTGCGACCTGATGCAGCTGGTGCGGCGCTTCACCGGCAAGCTTTTCCAGCTCCCCCCCATGTTTTCGGCGCTGAAACAGGGCGGAGTGCCGCTCTACAAGCTGGCGCGCCAGGGGGTCGAGGTGGAGCGGGAGCCGCGCGAGGTGGAGATTCACTCGCTTAGCTTCGACTGGATCAGGCTTCCCGAGGCGGCCATCACGGTGCGCTGCTCGCGCGGCACCTACGTGCGCACCCTTGCCAGCGACCTGGGTGAGGCACTGGGCTGCGGCGCCCACCTTTTGGAACTGCGGCGCAGCCAAAGTGGTCTCTTCCTGGAGTCTGAGGCGATTCAAATCGAGGATCTGCGCGCCTGCGCCGACCCCGCCGCGCTCCTCTTACCCTTAAGCCGGGCGCTCTCCCACCTGAAGGGACTGGAACTGAGCGCGGAGGGTGGGAGAAAGCTCGTCAACGGCGTGGCGCCGCTCGCGGTGGACCTGCCGGATGCCGCGCTGACCGGGCTTGCACACGACGAGCAGGTGCGACTCTTTGTGGCGGGGCGCTTCGCGGCAGTTGCGCGCTTCGACAATGTCAGAGGGCTGCGCCTGTCCCGCGTTTTTAACTAGTATTGTCCTTTACACGTAGCGGCTTTTGTGATAAAAGTTGGGGATGTCGAATTCTGCCGCGGCTTTACCTCGACGCGAGCAGCACTAAAAAATTGCAGGCTGAAGGGGGAGAAACTACATGTTGGTAACGGAAAAGAAACAGCAGATCGTCGATGCACACAAACTGCACGACACGGACACAGGGTCACCCGAAGTGCAGATCGCACTTCTCTCAGAGCGCATCACTTACCTGACTGAGCACTTCAAGACCCACAAAAAAGACCATCACAGCCGTCGCGGGCTGTTGAAGATAGTTGGTCAGAGAAGGGGTCTGCTTGACTACCTGAAGAAGAAAGATGTGGAAAGATACAAGTCCATCATAGTGAAACTCGGAATAAGAAGGTAAGAAAAGGGCAGTATACCTCTTCGGGTATACTGCCCTTTTGCCACTTTCTTCATGTGTAAGGGCCTTGTGCCCTTTTCTTTGTTGGGGACGTGGATAAAACAGCTCTGCGGGCGGCGTCGTGCCGCAAGGCTCTTTTCTCGGCGGCCCCAACACCAACCAAAGGCAGAAAAATCGGAGGCCGAACAAATGGAACAGATAGTACAGGCAGAATGCTGCGGCAAGACCATTACCATCAAAACGGGCAAGATCGCGAAGCAGGCAAGCGGCGCCGTCATGATCTCGAGCGGCGACACCATGGTGCTGGTCACCGCCGTCGCCACCAAGACCGCCAAGGAAGGACAGGGGTTCTTCCCGCTCACCGTCAACTACCAGGAGAAGGCGTACGCCGGCGGGAAAATCCCCGGCTCCTTCTTCAAGCGCGAGGGAAGGCCGTCCGATCCCGAGACCCTCACCTGCCGCCTCATCGACCGCCCGATTCGGCCGCTCTTTCCGGAGAACTTCCTGAACGATACCCAGGTCATGGCGACCGTGGTGTCGGCCGACCGCGACCACGATCCCGCCATCCTCGCCATGATCGGAGCTTCCGCGGCCCTCATGGTTTCCGACGTCCCCTTCGCCGGCCCGATCGCCGGCGTCAAGGTGGGCCGGGTGAACGGCGCCTTCGTCGCCAACCCGACATGGGAAGAGCTTGAGCAGAGCGATTTCGAGATCGTCATCGCTGCCAGTAAGGATGCCATCCTGATGGTGGAAGGCTCTGCCAGCGAGGTCCAGGAGGCCGACCTCCTCGACGCCATCTTCTTCGGGCACGCAGCGGTCCAGCCGATCCTTGCCGCCCAGCTTGAACTGGCAGGGAAGGTCGGCGTCACCAAACGCGAAAACATCCCCGTCGTCGTCAACACGGCCCTCAAGGAGCGCGTTTCGGCACTTTCCTACGAAGGGATGAAGCAGGCCGTGCGCATCAAGACCAAGGGCGAGCGCCACAACGCCATCGACGCCATCCGCGACGCGGCCATCGCGGCTCTTGCTCCCGAGTTCGAAGGGTCCGAGAAGGATATCAAGGCGTTCATCGAGGACCTGGAGTACGACCTGGTCCGCGAGCACATTATCAAGGACGGCAGCCGCATCGACGGTCGCGACACCAAGACCATCCGCGCCATCGCCACCGAAGTGGGGCTCCTCCCGCGCGCGCACGGCTCCGCACTCTTCACCCGCGGCGAGACCCAGTCCATCGTGGCCGCCACACTCGGCACCTCAGTCGACGAGCAGCGCATCGACTCGCTCTACGGCGACTCCCGCAAGCGCTTCCTCCTGCACTACAACTTCCCCCCGTACTCCGTCGGCGAAACGAGCTTCCGGCTCGCCCCGGGGCGCCGCGAGATCGGCCATGGCATGCTTGCCGAGCGCGCGCTGCAGCAGGTGCTCCCCAAGCACGACGACTTCCCCTATACCATCAGGATCGTCTCCGACATCACCGAGAGTAACGGCTCCTCCTCCATGGCCACCGTGTGCGGCGGATCGCTGTCCATGATGGACGCCGGCATCCCGATCAAGGCTCCGGTCGCCGGCATCGCGATGGGACTCATCAAGGAAGGGGACGACTTCGCCATCCTCTCCGACATCCTGGGCGACGAAGACCACCTGGGCGACATGGACTTCAAGGTGGCCGGCACCGCGGCGGGCGTCACTGCGCTGCAGATGGACATCAAGATCGGCGGCGTGACCCGCGAGATCATGCAGGCCGCCCTGGCGCAGGCCAAAGACGGCAGGATCCACATCCTTGGCGAGATGGCGAAGAGCATCTCCGCGGCACGCGGCGATCTCTCCACCTACGCACCGCGCATCACCACCATCTGGGTCAAGACCGACAAAATCCGCGACGTCATCGGCAGCGGCGGCAAGAACATCAGGAGCGTCACCGAGGCGACCGGCGTCAGCATCGACATTGACGACACCGGCAAGATCAACATCGCCAGCACCAACAAGGAAGCCTGCGACCTCGCCATCAAGATGATCCGCAACCTGACGGCCGAGGCCGAGGAAGGGAAACTCTACATGGGGATCGTCAAGAAGGTCATGGAATTCGGCGCCTTCGTGGAAATCTTCCCGGGCACCGACGGCCTGGTGCACGTCTCCGAACTGGACACCGAGCGCGTCAAGAACGTGACCGACGTCCTGAACGAAGGGGACAAGGTGCTGGTGAAGTGCATCGGCATCGACAAGCAGGGGAAGATCAAGCTCTCCCGCAAGGAGGCTCTGGGCGCCACCTTCACGGAATAATTAATTAATGGCATACCTGGTGCCGCTGGCATTTTTCGGGTTACTTGGTATAGTAGAGCCATGATAAAAAAATCCACCCTGGATAACGGTATCCGCGTCATTTCCGAGCGGATACCGTATGCAAGCTCCGTTTCCATAGGTATTTGGGTTGCCAACGGCTCCCGCCACGAACGGCGGGAGTCGAACGGCGTCGCCCACTTCATCGAGCACCTCCTCTTCAAGGGTACCGACCGGCGCAGCTCCCTGGACATCGCGCGGGAGATCGACTCGGTCGGCGGCGTCCTGAACGCCTTCACCAGCCGCGAATACGTTTGCTATTACGCGAAGGTGCTGGACAAATTCCTCCCCCGGGCCGTCGACCTCCTGACGGACCTCTTCCTTTATTCCAAGTTCGACTCCGAAGAGATCGAGAAGGAGCGCCGCGTGGTGCTCCAGGAGATCTCCATGATGGAGGATACCCCGGACGACCTGATCCACGACCTCTTCCACCAGCATTTCTGGCAGGGCCACCCGCTCGGCATGTCTATCTTAGGCGACGTGGCGAGCGTCTCCGGACTCTCGCGGGATGCCATCGTCGACTACAAGGACCAGATGTACCGCGGCGACGACATCATCGTGAGCGCCGCGGGGAACCTGAAACACGAGGAACTGGTGCGCCTGCTGGAGCAGCACTTAAGCACGGTGCCGGGCGGCAACGGCAGGGCCGACTCAAAGCTGCCGGTCTATCAGCGCCGGATCGAGCTGGTGGAGAAGGACCTCGAACAGGTGCACGTCTGCCTCGGCCTCAAGGGAGTAGAGCAGAACCACCCGAGGCGCTACGACGCCTTCATCATGAACGCCATCTTGGGTGGCTCCATGAGCTCGCGCCTGTTCCAGGAGGTGCGCGAGAAGAGCGGGCTCGCCTACTCGGTCTACTCCTACATCGCCTCCCACGCCGACGCGGGATCCCTGGTGGTCTATGCCGGGGCCTCCCCCGACAACAGCGCCCAGCTCCTGGAGATCATGCTGAGGGAACTCACCCGATTCAAGGATGAACCGGTTCCCGACGCCCAGCTGGACGGGGCGCGCGAGCAGCTGAAGGGAAACCTCCTGCTCTCCCTTGAGTCAAGCGACAACAGGATGTCACGGCTCGCCAAGAACGAGATCTACTTTGGCGGGCCGCTGCCGCTTTCCGACATCATGGAAGGCTTCGACCGGGTCAGCTCGGAAACCATCCAGATGCTCGCCGGCGAACTGCTCGACAACACCACCCTCACCCTGGTCATGCTCGGCAGGGTCGGCACCCCCAGCTTTACCCCATCGGATATCGCCGTCTGACCTCCCCGGTCAAGCACCGCTTCCGGATTGGCCATGGCTTAACTCCGCTTTGTTGATGTCTGAAGATAGCCTGAATCCATCAGGATGTGCCAGTCGAATCACCACCTTCCCGGCCCCTTTTCGGCCGCTCCAGCCTCCTGAAAATAATACTGACCCGCGCTTGCCACCCTGCTATAATCGGGCTCATCTAACCTGTTGGAGGAATATCGATGAAAAAATGCACACTCTTTATTCTGACAGTGGTACTGCTTACTGCCACGAGCGTCGGCGCAAACGCGGCAGTGGAAATAGTCGGCATGGCTGCTGGCCAGGGTCCGGTTGAATTCGACCGATTTGTGGCAGACCTCGGGCGCTCCGACGTGATCTTTATCGGCGATACCCACGACGACCTTCGGCTCCACGGCAAGCAGCTTGAGATCGTACGGGCGCTGTATGCCAGGAATCCCCGGCTGGCGATAGGGGTGGAGATGTTCACGATTGACAACCAGAGGAGTCTGGACGATTGGACCGGGGGGAAAACCGAGGAGCATGATTTCACGGCCGTCTACGTCAAGAACTGGTCCTACGACTGGCGCCAGTACCGCGACCTCTTCATCTTTGCCCGCGAAAACCACATTCCGATGATCGCCCTCAACATACCCAAGCCGATAATGGCCAAGGTGGTGCAGCAGGGGGGCAAGGCGTTAAGCGAGGATGACCGGAAGGATCTGCCGCCGGGGTCCCACTGGAGCTTACCCCCGCGCCAGGGCGAGTACCTGCGGCGCATCCGGGAACAGGCCTTCGGCAACGTCCCGCCACGGTTTCCGATCGCCAATTTCAACGACGCTCAGGCGCTGCGCAACAACTCCATCGCCTACCGTGTCATCAAGTACCGTGAGAAAGCGCCCGAGAGCAAGGTGGTGGTGATAGCCGGGACCTGGCACGCCATCAAGAATGGAGCGCCGGAAAATCTCAAGGATTACGGCAAGGCCACCTACAAGGTGGTACTGCCGGACCTGAGAGAATTTTCCTGGCTGAAGCCGACCGCCGAAGACGTGGATTACCTGATCACCGGATGCGAGTAGCAGGGGAGGAGGGGAGGGTGACTTCTCCGCTATTGGCAGTCGTTTGGTCGTGGACAGTGTAAGGAGTTTTCCGATATGGATCTGTTAAGGAAAATAACAATCTCTGGCACCATTGCCTTCTCAACGCTCCTGTTATCCGCATGTATGCCGGTTGTCAACCATCAGGGGGAAAAGGTTTGTCGACCGAGAATTGAAGCAGTGCAGTTTGTCACCGTCGATGGCTCTGTATTGCCGGTGCGCATCTGGCAGCCAAAGGATAGCCCGGTCAAGGCGGTAATTGTCGCCCTGCACGGCTTCGATGATTACAGCAACTTCTTTGCGTCTCCCGGAAATTACTTCAGCAACCGGGGGATTGCCTGCTACGCATACGATCAGCGCGGTTTCGGTGGCACATCCGGACGCGGACATTGGTTCGATATCGAGGCCTACACGGATGACCTGACCTGTTTTGTCGCTGAGCTTCGTAAGCGTCACCAAGGTGTTCCCATTTATGTTCTGGGAGAAAGTATGGGAGGAGCCGTCACCATCGCGGCTATGACAGGTAGCAATCCCCCGGACGTCGATGGTGTCATCCTGGTTGCTCCTGCCGTGTGGGGAAGAGAAACCATGCCCTGGTATCAAAGGTGGCTACTTGCCGTCGCCTCGCACACACTTCCGTGGCTGCAGTTAACAGGGGAAGGCACTCACGTCTGGCCCTCGGACAACATGCCGATGCTGCGCTCCTTTGCTCGTGATCCGCAAGTTATCAAGGATACCCGCGTTGATGCCGTGTATGGGCTCTCCAATCTGATGGATGAGGCGTTGTCGCAAGCGGGCAAGATACAAAGGCCAACCCTGGTTCAGTACGGGGAACACGACCAGATTATTCCCAAGAAGCCGGTGCTGCTCATGCTTGCCAAAATGCCCAAGACAACCCGCAGAGCCTTCTACGAGCACGGCTATCACATGTTGCTGCGGGATCTGCAAGGGGAAAAACCCATGGCAGACATCGTCGCCTGGATAGCCGATCATGACAATTCCTTGCCTTACGGTACCAGTAGTTGGAAATGACTGGCGGACCTGGCTCTGTGACCCCCCCGCACAAGCTGCCTTAAACTGGTGTACCATTTCCCGCAATTCTCCGGAGAGCCGTGAGAGACTGCCGGCTGCTGCCGCAATCTGCTGGGTGCCCGAGGCTGTATGCCCAACAACGCAGGTAGCGTCTTGGAGGTTTCGATGTGCGGCATCCTGTCCAAGCTTTACCGGGCACCTGGTTGCTCCAAGGCATCTGTGGGGAGGGGGGCAGAGAACGGTGCCTTGGATGCGGTACTAATCAGAGCATCTGAGGCAAAGGTGGCACTGCTGCAGTTTCATGTTGTCAGGAATTAATCCGTGATTATGCATGCTTGCCTTCTTATTTAACTTGGCATCGCCTATGCTATAATCAAAAGCAGGATCGGTAATCGCGGTCATAGTTCAGACCCGATATGCTTAGAGCAGGTATCATAGCAAGGAGGCATTATGAAAAAGCTCGTGGTGTTAGCATCCGCAGTGGTTCTATTCCAGACAGCTTCAATGGCTCAGGCGGCGAACATCGGTTTCAGTATCAATGTCGGTGGACCACCGGTTGTCATCTCACAGCCGCCTGAATTCATCTATCCGTCTGAACTGGGCTTCGGCGTAGCTGTCGGTGTGCCCTATGACATGTTCTACTTGGGCGGTATCTACTATATTTATCGGGGGGGCGGCTGGTATCAGACACCCTACTATGGAGGCAGGTGGATACGAGCGCGTCGCCTTCCTCCCCAGTTGCACCGATACCCTATTGCCAGAATACATGAGTTCCGTGACCGTGAGTACCGCGCCTACGGGAGAGATCGGGATCACTACCGGGGTCAACACTTCCGGCCTGAAGGTAGAGGGAGAGAAGAACATCGCGAGATGAGAGGACAGGGACGTGAACAACCTCATGAGGATCGTGGCGGCGGGCGGAGAGAAGAGGGACGCGAACGCTAGGCTGATTCCCTGCCACTGGCAACTCGAACTGGCATAGAGCGGCTACCCGGTATCGGTACATTCGATTGCCTGTGTCGTGTAGCCGCTTTGGTGCAGGGTCTAGAAACCAACGATCCAAAGGAGAACAGAGATGAAAACAACCTTCAAGTTTTCGGTGCTAATGCTTCTGGTAACGACCATGCTGTCCGGTTGTATTTGGTGGGATGGTGGACGTGGAGGCGATCGCGGTGGCGGACATGGTGGTGAGTTCCATGGGGATCACGGTGGCGACCGTGGTGGGGAACATGACGATCGCAGATAGAACCCGTGCTGTACCATCGACTCAGGCGAATCCCGCTCAGCTGCCGGTTGCCGGTAGCCGAGCTTAAATTATAACGGGAGCAATCAAAGCCGGGAAACGTTCCGGCTTTGTCCCATGGCCATGCACCGACCTGATTGATGTTGACCATCCGCTAGGAAGATGCTCCCTCCACTTCAAGGGGAGGGCCGTGGTGGGGATAGGGTGACGTCGGTTGCTCGGTAACATCCGCCTCGGCTATGGGTGAAACCCCGGGGTCGACCCCAACTCCTGGGAAGAGAGGCAACGCCGGGGAACGAGCAGAAAAGTGGGGGGCTTGTTCACCCGCATCTTTCCCGTTCAGTCATATCTCCTTGACGAGTACACCGCCCGCACGGCTTCGGCCCGTTGGAGAACCTGCGAAGGCGCAAAATGGATCTATGCGCACGCGCCGGTTCTCGGCCGCGGCGACTCTTGACTCCGCTCGGCAGCATTTCGTGGTAGGCGAGGGTTTCACTGACCCTTCTGAATTTCTAAGGCGGCAAGTACCGGTCTACCCTGGCCGAACAACTGGTTCATGCTGATTCATCTCCGACTGCCACTGGACGGGTCCGGTCTGTGATCCAGTCACTCCAAGACCCGGCATAGAGCCGGGGCATCCCCAGGCCGGCGTGAGCATATGCCAGGATGTTCAGTGCGGCGGTGACGCCGGAGCCGCAGTAGAAGATCGGGTGCCGTACGCTAAAGATACCCCTTTGGCAAAATTGCGTCTTTAGGTTTGGCGGTGGCTTCAGGGAGCCGTCGTTTTCGATGGTATCGCCGAACGGCGCGTTTACTGCACCCGGAATGTGCCCGGCAACAGGATCGATAATCTCGTTCTCGCCACGATAGCGATCCGCAGCGCGTGAATCGACTAGCACGGTCGCAGGATCGTGCAAAACGCCAGTCACATCGTCGGCATGACACAGAAGCCGGTCCAGGAAGTTCGCCTTGAAAGCCGCCGGCTGGTTCCGGTGCACGTCGGATGCAACGGGATACCCCAGGGTCCGCCAACGGGTCATGCCGCCGTCCAGGACTGCGGCGGGCTCATGGCCGGCCCAGTTCAGGAGCCACCAGAGTCGAGCTGCCGCCATCTGTCCCGCCTGCTCGTCGTACACTACCACTTGCGTGGAGTTGCTTATCCCAAGTCGGCCGATGAGGGCAATGAGGTCCTCTTTGTTCGGGAGAGGGTGCCGACCAGTGCTGCCCGGTATGACAGGGCCGGAAAGGTCGTCATCAAGTCCGGCGTATACCGCATGGGGAAGATGGGCTGCGCAGAAGATGCGGAAGCCAAGGTCACGATCGGCCATGTTGGCTCGGCAATCCACGAAAACCCAGTCTGGCTGGCCGAGATGTTGGATTGCTTCCTGGCACGTGATAACAGTTTTGTAGGGCACAGTGGACCTCGACTTTGTGGTTTGACGATGGTTGATGTTTAATTTTAACAGAAAGCGAAGAAGAATGGAAAGGTCCGGAAGCCCAAGTTCCTTTGCGACCCTGCGGTCTTTTCCCCTCATCGCATTTGTTGTCGGGGTATCGAGAGCAAGACGGTTTTTGGGCGATGATGGAGGATAACTATCCGTTAAGCGATCTGCGGTTAAGGTTGTCGCCCAAACTGCCGGCTTAACGATATTCTCGGCCTCATGGTATTTTTGCATCGATTCTGAACTTATCAATTTTCCTCCACACTTGTGCGCTTTCTCTGCCATTCCCACGCCCCGGCATTGGCGGCGAGCAAGGCCAGTCGCAGGCTGATCTCGCTGGAATGCCAGGCCTGTTCCACCTCAAAGGACCCGAGCGTATGTTGCACCTCGGCACGTTTGCGCTCTGTGACATCTAGCCCCGAGCCGATGACCCCGACGGTTTCCCCGTTCCGGTCCAGATAGGGAGACTTGGTGAAAAGTTAGGTGCACGGCCCCGTCGCTAAGGTGCCGCTTTCCTCAAAATACTCGGTTATCCCGGTTTCCATTAGGTGCAGATAGTTGGCCCTGATCTGATCCGCCTGATCCCGATCTGCCACCAGGGCCAGACCACACTTGTCGATCACCTGCTTAGGAGATTTTCCCAGGAACCGGGCCATGGCCGAGTTGAGAAAGGCAACTTTTGCCTGACGGTCTTTTACGCAAAATGGAGAGATTCGTTTGCTCCTTGATGACCTTGAAGATGGCGCCATCCGTATCATGCCTGCCGCGTCGCTATGGGAATAAACGGCAGCTTTTTGGGGGAGCCCATGGAGAAAAATCCTCAAGCAGTAACGGCTGAGATCTCGAAAGTCTTAAAATTAAACTCAAATCTCTTGATCTTAAGTTGCAGACCCTCGAGAGCGATAAAAAATCACTCAAAGAAGAGGCGGAAACTCTGCAAATTAAGGCGGGATTGCTGCGGGTGAAGGCCCGCAGCGTAGAAATTCTTTCTACTGAGATACTCAAGGAAGGAACCGAAATTCTCAGCCAAATCAAACGGCTGGCCGAAATCAACGATAGGGGCGAATTCCGGGAAAAACTGCTGAAAGTCCTCGAACCTCTTAAAAGTCATTTTCTGCACAGACAAAATACCTGACTGTGGTGCCGGTTTCCTCGGCAGGTTTGCCGGAAAGCCTTAAAGGGTATATTTTTCGGTAAGCCCCCTTCGCAGTTCGGGTTTAAACGAGCTGGTCCGTGACGCGCGAGCCGCTCGCTGTCCGGTTCTGGACGCTGCCCGACACGATCGAGAGCTCCTTCCGGGTTACCCCGCCTCTTGCCACTTCCCGGCAGGCCGCCGCCAGATGCCCTTCACAACTGCATTGCCAGGATTTTAATCTCAAACAGCTTTCCAGTTCCCGCCCGTTCTGGTATTATCGGGAACAGTTAGTCTTGGCTAACGTTTTACCCTGCAGGTTGATGCTGGACCCGGAGGTGAAAGCTTTTTCGTGCAAGCAAGGCTGACTAGTCGCCGAATTAAGGGAGGAGGTGTGGAAATGGTCTCGATATTGCTGGTGGAAGACGAAGAGGTTGCCCTGAAGCTGCTGGCCACCATTCTTGCCAAGGGGTTCCCCCGGATGGCCATCTATCCCGCACTCAACGGCAGAACGGGGCTGGAACTCTTCAGGGAGCACCTGCCCGATATCGTCATAACCGACATTAACATGCCGGAAATGAGCGGCACGCAGATGGCGGAAAAAATAAGGATGATCAAGCCCGAGACCAAGATCATCGTGCTAACCGCCGGAGCCGGAGACGTCGACCAGGAGTCCGCCGCCAGGGGTACGGGAATCGATCACTACATCCTCAAGCCGCTCAATTTCCAGGCCCTGTTTGGGGCGATCGAGGCGTGTCTTGACGAGATTGCCCAAAGAGAGCATCTCCCCGCCTCGACGGAACTCGCCGGCCTATTGGACGCGCTGGAAGGAGACCAGCAGGCACTCATCGGCCTTATCGGGGATTTCCTCGCTTCCTACCGGGGCCACCTGGACCGGATATCAGGCGCCATATGCACCGGCAATGCACGGCACCTAGAGAAAAGTGCCCATCAGTTCAAAGGAAGCCTGGGGATCTTCTGTCACACCGGGCCGCTGGCCCTGACCGAGCAACTGATGGAGATGGGGGAGCGGGAGGCCCTGACGCAGGCCCCCCGGACCCTTGAGTTGTTGGAACAGGAAATGGAACAGCTGGCGGCAAACCTCAGGGAGTTCAGCTGCCTGATGAGGTGATTTCTAGTAGCTGCCCATCCGGGTTTATCCGGATCCCCGGCCGCCGGCAGCTTGCCTGCTCCCCCGAAAGCCCGGTTCCGGCCTTGGGTGAGGCTTATTCGCCGGGCCGCTCTCCCGTAGCGATCAGTCCTGCAGAGGAGTTCTGGTCAAAGAGCTCGCTCCCCCGGACTGCGGGAAAGACGTGAAAGCTTATTGCTATCTCTTCCGCCAGCTCGTGACTCAAAACCGCATCGAGCTTTTCCCTCGTCTTTTGGGCCACGACCTGCTGCGCCGCGTCAACCTTCTCCACCTCCACCTCGGTAAGGATCACCCCCACCAGCCGGTCCTCCTTGAGCAGTCCGCAGATGTCCGATTCCCGGACGCTTGCGTTCACCGCGTCGCCCAGCGAATCGGTGATCGTGCCCGGGGGGGCCCGATAGCCGACCTTCTCCGCATCGAGTACCATCACCACCAGCGGCTTGTTGGTCCGCAGCGCCCGGTATCTTTCCTGGAGCAGTTTTTCCTGGAAATAGCTCCCGGGAAAGAGCCCATGGTCGTGGGGGATATCGCTGCTTTCCGCGGTACCTGGCCGCCACCCCAATCTGCGCAACCAGGATCTCTTCTTCCAAATCGCCCGTGCCATGTGCTTATCCTCGCATTGAAGTATCTGTCTGTGTCAGACGCCACCGACCACGCCGAGCCACTTTTCTTCCGGCTCTTCCTCTGGTCCACCGCGGTCGCCGACTTCCAGGAGCTCCCTTAGTTTCTCCAGTGCCTTGGTCTCGATCTGGCGTATCCTCTCCCGGGTGACGCCGAAGCTTTTCCCTATGATGTCGAGGGTCTGGGGATCCTTGTCGTCCAGGCCAAAGCGCAGGGTGAGGATCTTCCGCTCGGCCTCGCTCAGGGTCTCCAGCCACTTGGTTACCAGCTCAAACCTGTTCAGATCGTCAAGGAGCTCCTCCGGGGAGACGCTCGAGGTATCCTCGATGGCGTCCTGCAGAAAATAATCGCCGTTTTCGCCCATCGGCTGCTCGATCGAATAGGTCTTCTTCAAGAGCACCATGAGGCCGCGCAGGTAGTTGGGATCCGCCTCGAGGCTTTCGGCAAGCTCCGTCACTGTCGGCTCGCGGTTCAGCCTGCGCACCAGTTCGTGGGTCATCCGGATCATCTTGTTGATGTCGTCGGAGACGTGAACCGGCAGGCGGATGGTGCGCGACTGGTTCACCAGTGCGCGCTCGATGGACTGCCTGATCCACCAGGTGGCGTAGGTGGAAAAGCGGCACTCCTTGGAGAGCTTGAAGCGGTCCACCGCCTTGATGAGCCCGATATTCCCCTCCTCGATCAGGTCCAGAAAGGGGAGCCCGCGGTTCAGGTAGCGCTTGGCGTTTTTCACCACCAGGCGCAGGTTGGAGACGATCATCCGGTCCCGGGCCGCCTTGTCTCCCAGGTCGATCCTCGCGGCCAGCTCCTTCTCCTCATCCGCGGTGAGGAGCTTGGTCCTCTGAATTTCGCGCAGGTAAAGCCGGAGCGCATCGGAGGAGTGGTCGGCCGCCGCCTTACCCTCTTCTTCGGCCTCGGCCGGCTCGACTTCCAAGGTTCCCTCAAACTCCAGGGGATCCGGGTCCTGATCGGCATCCCGGAAAAGGTGGTCCTGTTCCTCTGTTGGTTCGACGTTTTTCATAACAAGACTCCTCTATGACTTATTATTAGATGGATCAATGGTCAGATGTTGCCGGTAAAATCCTTGGGCAGGGTGCCGCTGCCTCCCCACCGTTTACTGCCAAAAAGCTCCCTGACCGTGGTCCGGGTAAAGAGGTTCTCACACAGGTAACAGGTGCTTGCCCTGGTGAAAGAACATCGTTTAGCCCGGGATCCCAGGGTGGCTTCGAACATGCAGAAGAACTCTTCCTTATTGCCGTGAACCGTCAACCGTTTGCCCAGCAGCAGCACGGTCCTTTTGAGCAGGCAGACGAAAATGCTCAGGGAAAAGTCACACTCGCTTACCTTCTCCAGATTGAGCACCAGGTTGTCGCTGTTTTTCAGCGCATCGAGACAGAACTCCCGTAATTTCTCCCAGTTGCCCGAGGTCACTTTTCCCTCGACATGCAGGGTCATTTTGCCGCTGCATTCGTTTTTGCCACGCGTTACCGTATAGACCACCATAAGAACCTCGCGATACTATTTTGGGGGTTTCTGACTCTAGGCCGAGCAGGAAGCGTGCCCAAGGGAAGCATCGATGAATTACTTTGGTTTACCGCAGGTTAGGAGCCCGAGTAGCGCAAGTGCCACGGCGCCGGGGGTGCAACAGTCATGGGCGCCCGGCCGGGCTTTCGGGCGGTAAATTCAGGGAAATATAGGGATTTGGCCCACGCAGGGAACTGTCAGCGCTGCAACGGTTGTTGCAGGGGTGCTCCGGAAGGTGCCGGTCACTTCTCCGGCGGTTGCAGGCGGCGGTTGAGCGCCTGCCGCGAGATGCCAAGCAGGGAGGCCGCCACCCCCTGGTTCGACTTGGCGATTTCGAGGGCCTTGCCGATCAGCACCGTTTCGGCTTCCTTCAGGGTCGGAAACTGGCTAAAGCTGATCCCCGCACCCGCGAGGAGGGCGGAAGAGGCTGCCGGATCCGCATCTAGGCTGTCCCGGAGCCCCTCCCGCTCCCGCCTGATCAGTTCCTTGAAGCGCTCCAGTCCCAGTCGCGGCGAGTGGTTCCTGGCGACCGCCTCGAAAACCATGGCCTGCAGTTCGCGCAGGTTGCCGGGAAACGGGTAGCTGGAGAGGAGGGTGACCAGTTCCTTGGGGTAGCTTGGGGGAGGCTTGCCCAGGGATTGGGCGGCGTAGCCGACGAAGGATTCCAGCAGCAGCGGCAGATCGTCCAGCCGGCTGCGCAGGGGGGGGATGCATACCTGGTGCGCGAAGAGGCGGTAGTAGAGGTCCTTGCGGAATGCTCTCTGCAGCATCGCCGTTTTGAGGTCCCGGTTGGTGGCGATGACCACCCGGGCCTCGCTGGTGGAAGGGGTGTCGCACCCCAGCCGGTAGTACTCCTGTTCCTGGATCAGCCTGAGCAGCCGGATCTGGGCAGGCTCGGCAAGCTCGCCGATCTCGTCCAGGAACAGCGTCCCCTGGGCCGCCTTGCTCACCAGCCCTTCCCGGTCGGCATCCGCACCGGTGTAGGTCCCCTTTTTGTGTCCGAAAAGGGTGTCGGAGAACATGATGTCGTCCAGTCCCGCCACGTTCACCGCGATGAAGGGGCCGCTGCGCCCGCTGGCCTGGTGCAGCGCCCGGGCGAAGAGTTCCTTGCCGACCCCGGTCTCCCCCTGGATCAGCACGGGCTGCCGGGACCGGGCGATCACCTCCACGTAGCTCAGCAACTCCAGCATGGCGTCGTTGCGGGTGATGATACTGGAAAAATCGTTTTCCCGGGCCACCCGTGCCGACGGGGGGGAGTGCCTCAGGCTGAAGACCTGCTCGTTCAGAGAGCGAAGTTCCAGTGCCCGGTTCAGGGCGCTGAGAAATCTCGTGTAGTCCAGCGGTTTCACCAGGAAATCGCAGGCCCCGTCCTTCATGCAGTCGATCGCGGTTTCCAGCCGGTTGCGGGCCGTGAGGATGATCACCGGGATGGTGGGATGCCTGGCGACCAGGAGTTTCAACAGGCTCTGGCCGTTCAATTCCGGCATCATCAGGTCCAGCACGATGACGGCGACATCCTGGTTTTCCAGAAACCGCTCCACCGAGCGGCTGTCGCAGACGGTCACCACGTTGGAAAACCCCTTGCAGAGCAGCAGCTTTTTCTGGAATTGCAGGAAGGTCTCGTTGTCGTCTACCAGGAGTATGGGCAACTGGCGATTTTCTGTCATGATATCCTCTGTGATTAGCAAATACCAATCCAGAAATATTATGCAGACCAGGCAAATTTTGTCAATGGCAGAAGCGCGAGTCATTGGCAGCTTGGACCTGCCGACTTGGTAAGGGCTGCCGCGGCCAGCAGGGGGGCGAGTGCTTTGGCGCGCGCATTGACAATCACAGCAGGGATGGTAGTCTGAAGTCTTGGTACAGGATAATAAAAAAAATAAAAATATTCAGAGGAGGCAGATCATGGCACGCACTAGAATTCTCTACGCTCTGCGCATCGCAACGGTTACCGGTATCTTCGGGGCAGGATATCTCTGCGGCACGCTGACCCAGCACAACGCCGAGGCGCAGCTGGGGGACATCGGCGGAGACATCATGAGTAAGGCGGCCGGCAGCGGGGGGACCCTGGGGAGCGTGGCCAAGCTCGGCACCACGATCAGCGACCTGGAAAAACATGTAAGCGGCCTGCAAAAGAACATCGACACCCTGAAGTCGGTGAAAGCGGCGTTGGGCGGGGTCGCCAAATAGGCCCGCGCAGGAGCGTGCCCCGGGACGCTGGGATCTTGTCGGTAATGCGGCCACACGCGGCCCAAGCGCAGCAAAAGACGGGGGAGGGGAACATGACCCACATCGAAACCGCCCGGGTGAACGAACTGATCGGCATCCAGATCGGCATCATCCAGCAGACGGCCCGGAATCTGAACATGAACCGGGAACTTCAGGAGATCGAGACCGACCTGGTCGCACTCGAGAAAACCATCGCCGACCTGAAGGACACCCTGGCAGGGCTATCACATACGGCGTAACACGGAATCGCTAAACCTCCCTCACCCCGCTCCTCTCCCGGAGGGAGAGGGAGGCCCTGAGCCGGCACAGCGCGAGGTGGCCAGGATGGAATGGGAGCTTGACCAGGGGCAGCGGGCGCTGCAGCAGGAAGTGCGGGAATTTGCCGAGGCCGAGCTGCGCCCGGGTGCCGCCCTGAGGGACGCCGGTGCTCAGTTCCCCGCCCCAGAGGTGCAAAAGCTCCAGGACCGGGGACTCTTCGGCCTGTTCTTTCCCCGGCGCTACGGCGGGGGAGGGCGCGACCTGGTGAGCTACCTGACCGCGGTCGAGGAGCTGGCCCGGGTCGACGCCTCGGTCACCATCACCCTCCTGGCCCACACGCTCTGCGCCAGCCACCTGAACGCCTTCGCCTCCCCGGAGCAAAAGGAGCGCCACCTCGCCCCGCTTTTGGGCGGCAAAGGGCTCGGCGCCTGGGCCCTGAGCGAACCCGAAGCGGGGAGCGACGCCGCCGGCATCAGGACGGCTGCGCACCCCGACGCAGGGGGGTGGCGCCTGAACGGGAACAAGTACTTCATCACCAACGGCTCGCGGGCCGCCACCCTGGTGGTCATGGCGCAGACCGACCCCGGCTGCGCCGGGCAGGGGATCTCTGCCTTCATCGTCCCGGCCGGCACCCCGGGCCTGGCTGCGGGGAAGAACCTGGACAAGCTCGGATTCCGCGCCTCCGACACGGTAGCGCTCGTTTTGAAAGAGCTCAGGCTGCCGCCGGAGTCGCTGATCGGCGCGCCGAACCAGGGGTTTTCCCAGGCGATGCAGGTGCTCGACCTGGGGCGGGTCGGCATGGCGGCCATGTCGGTCGGCATCGGCCGGGCCTGCCTGGAGGCGAGCTGCGACTACCTGAAGAAGCGCCGCGCCTTCGGGCACCCGCTCGCGGAGTTCCAGGGGCTGCAGTGGATGCTCGCCGACATGGCGACTGAACTGGACGCGGCCCGGCTTCTGGTGCTGCGGGCGGCCCGGCTCAGGGACGCGGGGCGCGAGTTTTCCCGGGAGGCCTCCATGGCGAAACTCTTCGCCTCAGAGGCCGCCGTGCGCGCGGCGCTCAAGGCGGTTCAAATGCACGGCGGCTACGGCTACACCAAGGCCTTCCCGGTGGAGCGCTACCTGCGCGAGGCGAAGCTGTGCGAGATCGGCGAAGGGACCTCGGAGATCCAGCGCCTGGTGATCGCCCGGGAGCTTTTGCAACAGGAGGCTTGAACCATGAAACCGGTCTACATGATTTCGGGGGGGATCACCAAGTTCGCCAAGGCCCATTCTCACAAGGATTTCCGCCTCATGGTCCGCGAGGCCTTTGACTACGCCCTGGCCGACCTGCCTGGCTTAAGCCTCAAGGATATCGACGGCTCGGTCTGCTCCTACTTCTCGGACCACTTCACCCGCCAGCTCATGTCCGGCGCCATGGTGCAGGATTACCTGGGGCTCAACCCGAAGCCTTCGCGCCGGGTGGAGGGGGGCGGGGCCACCGGCGGGCTCTGCTTCCAGTCCGCCTGGGAGGCGGTCGCCTCGGGGCGCATGGAGCTCTGCCTGGCCATGGGGTTCGAGACCATGGGGCGGGTCAACACCTGGAAGGGGAACGAGTTCATAGCACTCGCCTCCGATACCAACTTCGACTACCCGGTTGGGGGGTTCTACTCGGGCTACTACGCCATGATGGTGCGCCGCCACATGCACGAGTTCGGGACCACCGTGGAGCAGCTGGCCAAGGTGGCCGTGAAGAACCACGGCAACGCCCTGCACAACCCCTACGCCCAGAGCCCGGCGGCGCTCACCATCGACGAGGTGCGCTCCTCGCCCATGGTTGCCACCCCGCTCACCATCCTCGACATCTGCCAGATGTCCGAGGGGGCGGCGGTGGCGCTGCTCGCCTCCGAGGAGACGGCCCAAAGGCTCGGCGGCATCCCGGTGCGCATCACCGGGGTGGGGTGCGGCACCGACGCCATGCGCATGGCCGACCGTCCCCACGGCGAGGTGATCCTCCTGCCGCACGAAAGCGCCGCCGATTACGCCGGTCTCAAGTACCCGGGCGTCCACTCGTTTCGCGGGGGGCGCATGGCGGCAAGCCTCGCCTACCGCATGGCGGGGATCAGCGACCCCGGGGCCGATCTCGACTTCGTCGAACTGCACGACGCCTACACTTCCTCCGAGATTCAGACCTGCGAGGACCTGGGGCTCTGCCGCTACGGCGAGGGGGGGAGCTTCGTCGATTCGGGCGCACCCTTTCTCCCCAACCTGAACTACGGGCTCAAGTTTTCCGGAAGTGAGAAGTGGCGTCCCCTACCGGTGAACCCCTCCGGCGGCCTCCTGGCCTGCGGCCACCCGGTGGGGGCGACCGGCCTGATGCAGGCGGTCTTCGCCTTCTGGCAGTTGCAGGGGACCATCGGCAAGCACCTCGGCAACGCCACACTGCAGCTTCCCGATCCGCGCCGCGGGCTGATCCACAGCCACGCGGGGACCGGGACCTACATCACGGTATCGATCCTGGAGAAGGTGTGATATGGACTATGACGCGAAACTGCCGGAAAGCCAGGAGGGGACGGTGCTCTTCAACACCGACCCGATCATCATCAAGCACCACTACGAGATCGACTACCTGCACAGCTACGCCCAGGACTCCCCCTTCTTTGCCGGTCTGGCCAAGAAGAAGCTGATGGGGAGCCTCTGCCAGGGGTGCGGGAGGCGCTACGCCACCCCGCGCGGCCACTGCATGGAGTGCGGCGAGCCGACCACCTGGTCCGAGCTCCCCCACGAGGGGAAGGTGCACACCTACACCACCTGCTATTTCGGGGGGGAGGCCTTCCTGAAGGAGACCCCCTTCACCCTGATCCTGGTGGAGTTCGCCGGGGTCGACACCCTGTTCCTGTCCCGCCTGGTCGGCGCCGAGCCTGACGAGGTCGCCATCGGCATGGGGGTGCGTGCCCGGTTCCTGCGCAACTGCAAGTTCAAGCCGACCGATGTCTATTTCGTGCCGGCCTAGGGGCGGGGACCCTGCACAGTGAGCTTAAAATGTGATAGCCTAAACTGCGCCAAACGCGTTACCATTTAGTCAACAGGGTGCAGTTCCAAATGGGGACGGTTATCATGAGGATAGCGCTTTTGCTTTTTTGGTTCCTGCTGGCGGGCGCGGGCTCTGCCCGGGCGCAGGAGGTTCGCCCCGTGGGCTTGGTGAAATCGGCCTCCGGCGAGGCCTCCGTGCTGCGGGAAGGCCGGCGGATAGCGGCGCTCCCCGGTCTTGCCCTGGAGCGGGGCGATCTCCTTGCCACCGGCGCCAGCGGCACCCTGGGTGTCATTCTGCGCGACGACACGGTGCTCTCCCTGGGGCCTAACAGCCAGACCCGCATCGAGCGGTTCGCCTTCGACCCGGCCCGCGGGGAGTTCGGCCTGGTGCTCCGGGTGGCGCGCGGCGTGATAGATTACCTCTCGGGGAGCATTTCCAGGCTAGCTCCCGGCTCGGTGCGCATCGAGACCCCGGTTGCCACCCTCGGGATCAGGGGCACCCATCTGCTGGCCCGGATCGAGCCGTGAAGGGCGCCGGTTGCCGCCAGCTGCCGGCCGCGTGGTGCTGGTGTCTTTGCTGGCTCTTTTTTCTCCTGCTCCTTTCCGGGTGCGCCGCCCAGAAGAGCGCCCAGAAAAGCGTCATCGTGCTGCTTCCCGAGGACGGCAAGGTCTCTGGAGCGGTGACCGTGGTCACTGCCCACGGCTCGAAAGTGCTGAACCAGTCCTGGCAGTCCGTGGAGATTTTCGGAGCCAGGGGGGCGCCAAGCGACCCAGTGGTGCTGCAGGAGAAGGCCGTGCAGGAGGCCTTCGCTCCCGTCCTGGCAGCCATGCCTGTCCCCCCGGTCCACTACCTGCTCTATTTCAAGCTGGACTCGGGCGAACTTCTGCCGGATTCCCGGCTCCTGTTGCCCGAGATCGCCGAGGTGATCAGGAAGCGGCAACCGGCCCAGCTCTCGGTGGTCGGGCACACCGACACGGTGGGCTCGATGGAGTACAACTACCGTCTCGGGCTTAAGCGGGCGGCCGCGGTATGCGCGGAGCTTGCCGTTCTGGGCGCCGCCCCGGCAAGCATCGAGACCTCCTCCCGAGGCAAAGCGGACCCGCAGGTGCCGACCCCGGACCAGTTCCCCGAGCCCCGCAACCGGCGTGCCGAGGTCACCATCCGTTGAGGTCCCGGGCGGCCAAGGAAACCGATGTGTCCCCCCCGACGTTCCAACCCCGCACCGCGGGCGAGAACCGGCCTGCGGTCTCACCCAGCGGCAGAGCGCTGGTTCTTGGTACCGGATCCCTCCTCACCCTGGTCCTCTGCGCGCTCGCCTTGGCGCACCCCTCCTTCATCTTGAATCTGGAAGGGCGCTTTTTCGACGACCTGGTGTCCGACGGTAGGCCCCCCAAGGGATACCTCGCCCCAGTGGTGGTGGCCCTGGACGACGAGTCCCTGGCCCGCTTCGGCCGCTGGCCCTGGCCCCGGAACCTTTTCGCCAGGCTCCTCTCGCTCATCGCCGCGCAACACCCCGCCAGCGTCGGCATCGATGTCATTTTCCCCGAGCGCGAACTCGGCGCTCCCTCCGCCGGCGACCTGGCGCTGGCCCGGGCCCTTTCCGAAGGACCCTTCGTGCTCGGCTTTGAAATGACCTTCGGCCCGAAGCAAGAGCGCTTTGGCGCCAAGCGGCTGCCACACCCCCTGAACCTGGTCACGCTCGCCAGCCCCGGAGCCACGGACCCCCGAAAGCTGCTCTGGAAGGGGACCGGCGCGGTGGCGAGCCGGCCGGAATTCGCCGGCCGCGTCGCCGGCTCGGGGTTCGTCAACGCGGCGCTGGAGCAGGACGGCGTACTGCGCCGCATGCCGGTTCTCATGGCGCTGGGCGACCAGGTCTACCCGAGTCTCGCTCTGGCCAGCGTTCTCAGGAGCCGCGCCGCTACCCGCGTGGCGCTCGATGCGACCTGGTACCATACCGCCTCCCTGGCCATCGGCGCCCGACGCATCCCCCTGGACGAGCGGGGGCGGCTCCTGTTGCGCTACCGGAGCTGGCACGGCAGCGCCCGGCCGCTTTCGGCGGCTGCACTCCTGGAGGGGCGGGTGCCGCCCGGGGAGCTTGCGGGGAGGGTGGTCCTGGTCGGCGCCACGGCCACCGGAATGGGCGAGGCCGTGACCACGCCGGCCAAGGTAGGCTCGCTCATCTCCGGGGTACAGATCCACGCCATCGCGGCAGAGAACCTGCTGAGCGGGGAGTGCGCCAGCAACTCCTCCCCGGTTTTCCTGCTCCTGGCCACCCTCCTCTTGGGCACTCTGGCCACGCTGGCCTGCGCCTATCTCCCCGTGCTGTCCGGCGCCCTGTGGCTTGCCCTTACCGGCCTCGCCTGCTGGTTCGGGGCGGACCGGCTTTTCCAGGCGTCGGGGCTTTTCTTTCCGCCGGTGCTCCCGGTGCTGGCGCTTGCGACCAACTTTTCCCTGCTTACCCCGATCCGGCTCTTCTTCGGCGAGGCGCGGGACCGGCGCCAGACCCGGGACCTGGCAGCCACCCGCGAGTTCATCATGACCTCGCTCACCGCGCTCACCGAGATTCGGGACACCGAGACCGGCGCCCACATCATGCGCACCCAACGCTACCTGCATCTCCTCTGCCAGGAACTGGCCCGCTACCCGCGCTACCGGCCTCTGCTCGACCCTGACACCATCGAGCTCCTCGCCAAACTCGCCCCGTTGCACGACATCGGCAAGGTGGGGCTCCCCGACCACCTTTTGCACAAGACCACGGCGTTCACGGCGGAGGAGTACGAGGAGGTCAAGAAGCACGCCGGTTACGGCCGCGACACCATCGCCAAGGCGGAAGTGCGCGCCGGCATCCGCGACGACCGGCTGCTGCGCTTTGCCAAGGAGCTCGCCTACTCCCACCACGAGCGCTGGGACGGCTCGGGCTACCCCGAGGGGCTGAAAGGCGAGCAGATACCGTGGGTGGGAAGGATCATGGCACTTGCTGACACCTACGACGCGCTGATATCGCGCAGGGTCTACAAACCGCCGATCCCCCACGAAACGGCCGTCCGTATCATCGTCCAGGGGAGCGGCAGGCTGTTCGATCCCGATATCGTCGATGCCTTCACCAAGGTGGAGGACCAGTGGTGGCAGATCGCCTGCGAGCTGACCGACCCGGATGAGGTGTGAGAGGGTAATTGGATACTGCCTGACGGTGACAAGATGAAACAGTAGACAAACAGCCTGCTGATATAAATGGGAGCTTTCACGTACTCTCAACAGGGAACGGGACGGTTGCGCCATTGTTTGAAAAATGATACTTGCCTGTTCTGATGAAATACTGTAAAGAGACCATATTGGTAATGAAAATGGCTTATCCTTTTGATGCACCGGCCCGGGATTCCCGTACTCACAGGTTCGAATCTCTCGCAACCAGCCATTGTTCATCGGGGGGTTGCAGCTAAAGCTGCGGCCCCTTTGTATTTGGCTCATCTTCTACAGTAGGTTTGTGAAAGCTATTCTATTCCAGTATATTACAGGGCGCACTTTGGGGCTGTGGCACTACACCTCCCCGCTCTTTGAAATTCGAATCCGGTCTGATTTGGCTATG
>Ga0316217_10000489_pt1 | contig 56727 bp, 55 predicted proteins | sample 1anoAmetaG_FD_203633 | JGI IMG/M metagenome (GOLD analysis project Ga0316217, IMG submission 203633) | Freshwater microbial communities from Trout Bog Lake, Wisconsin, USA - 1anoA | ecosystem: Environmental > Aquatic > Freshwater > Lake > Hypolimnion/Profundal zone | place: USA: Wisconsin...
TCATCGGGCTTGCGCACGTGGGCAAAGCAGGAAGAGACGAAAAAATCCACGAAGCTGGTGAGCTGGAAGGTCTGGATGCGGTGCTGGTTGAGCTCGCGGCCTTCGTTGTTGACCACGCCGACCTTGAGTTTGTAGCGCGCTTTCAGCTTGGTTACCAGCTCGATCATCTCCGGAAAACTTTGCGACTGGGCGAACATGAAATCGCGGAACTCCTGCCGGGTGAAGCTGCGATCCTGGTAGAAGACGACGCGGCTGAGGTACTGCTCCAGGGTGATCTTGCCGGCTTCGTAGGTGTCGAAGGTCAAGTGATGGCGCTCATCCGTCTCTTTGCGATCGAGTGCGAAGGTCTCGGCCGCCAGCTCGCGCGCCTTGCGGTCCCAGCCATTGGTGAGCATCACCCCGCCCAGATCGAGAAATAGCGCCGTAATCGACATCGCGAAGACCCTCCGTTGCTGCCTTTGAGTTATACACAAAAAGTGAAAGCTGGCATGCGCTGCAGCCTAGATAGACGTAAGTGTGCGGTTAGAAGTTGTGGCTATTCTTTGCTTTCAAGCGGAAATCTTACCTCCGCAATCTACTTGCTGAACCACATGTCGATGGCGGTCAACATCATGAAGATGGCGAAGCCTTTGCGCAGGTCCGCATTGGAGAGCCCCTGCGCCCATCGGCCTCCGACCCATCCTCCCAACAGCAGGCCTACGAAGATCAGCCCGGCCATCCTCAGGTCTACATTGCCCGTGCGGTAGTACTGCCAGAAGGCGAGAGCACCGCTGGGCGGCAGCAGCACAGCGAGCGAAGTTCCCTGCGCCAACTTCTGGTTGAATCCGATGAAGTACACCAGCGCCGGCACGATCATGGTGCCGCCACCGATCCCAACCAGGCCGGAAAGAACTCCCGCCAGAATTCCGATTCCCAGCCCCACGATCAGGAATTTTCCGCTCACCATTTTCATTCGAATCCCTCCGCCGTGACCGCGTCAGCCAGCATATCCGATTCGGAGTTGTTCCGGTCACTGCGTTGCGTTGTTTCGATAAACGTGAATTTTTTGCGCAGATGGCAAAACTTATCCACCTTTCCGACTTCATGATGGGAGAACGCCACTCAGTAATTGGGTTGGCACGTTTCTTGCCTGTTACATCTAACTTCAGGATGGAGGCACCTATGAAAAAAACATTGCCAAGACTGTTGCTCGCGGCGTGTGCGCTGCTTCTCTCGGCTTCGTACTTTCCCGCGGCGTGTCAATCCAGCAATGCCGTGATGGGAGAGATTCACTTTGAGGGAAATTCGGATGCTGCGAAAACCTCCGGCGTATGGGTGGACGGAGAATATGTGGGCTATTTGAAGGAGCTCAAAGGAAGCAAGACGATCATGCTGCTGCCGGGTCAACACACCATCGTGGTCCGTCAGGACGGGTATAACGACTTCGCCAGGCAAGTCACGGTGCAGCCAGGAGAGGAACAGCTTGTCCGCGTAGCCATGGAGAGGGATACGCAGCCGCTTCCGCCGGTAACTGCCATGGTCAAGATCTCTGCCAACCCTGATCGGGCCGCGGTGTTTATGGACGGCCTTTTTGTCGGGCATGTCGGTGAGTTCAACCGCGGCAGCCGGGCTCTGCTGATCCCGCCCGGCAAGCATCGAATCAGAATTGCATTGCCGGGCTACCAATCGTTCGAGGCGGACATCGACCCGCAGCCGGATCAAAAGGTGGAAATCAAGACCGACTTGCTCAAGAGCCGCGAACCGATTGACGACGCACTGCTGGCGCCGGGAGAGACCGCGCAGCCAGCCTCCGAGAGCGAAGCAAATCAGCCGGGTGCGATGGCCTCACCGGCAGGGAAGTAGGTGGTCGGGAGCTTCGCCGGTGTTTTTCCCGCTTTCGATGGGTGCGTAGCTGCAACGAGGGGGCCGCGCCGGAGAATCTAACCGGCATTCACTATGGTTCGATGGCTGGCGAGCTGCGTGGGCCTTCTTCTGCTCGCGTCCGGCTGCGTCCGAAAGGCCCCGCAGCAGCCCGCACATTCCAGAGCTTCGCTGGTGGTGGAACACACGGCAGCGGCGCCGGGTTCCAAGGTGAATGTGGGCATTCAGCTGGTGACCGACAGCGGATGGCACATTTACTGGCAGAATCCTGGGGATTCCGGCGAGCCGCCGCGCATGCAGTGGCAGCTCCCCGAGGGCGTGACGGCCGGAGAACTGGAGTGGCCGACACCCACGCGCCTGACCACCACCGCAGGCACCGACTTTGGCTACCAGGGCACGACGGTTCTGCTTTCCACGCTGCAAATTCCAGTCGCGCCGCCTTCGGGCACGATCCGCGTGGGCGGCGAGCTGCGCTGGCTGGTTTGCCATGACATCTGTCTTCCGCAGAGCGCGCACCTGGAGGCAGCCATACGCATGGCCAGCGCTGCCAGCGTCGATGAGCCGGCGAGCCAGTTGCTACAGTCGGCTGCCCAGCGTCTCCCGAGGCCGCTGCCCGCCCGCTGCCGGCCCGAGGCGGCAGAGTCGCGGGAAAGCTTTCGGTTGACGCTGGCGACAGGACCGGCGACAAGCGAGCCGATTGCGCGGGCGGAATTCTTCCCCGAGGAGGAAGCACAGATCGACAATGGCGCGCCGCAAGAGTTGACGAACCATGGCGGTACCATGAGCCTGACGCTGAAGAAATCGGAATATCTCCAGCAAGACCCCAAGCATCTGAAAGGGATACTGGTGCTGAATGGAAGCGATGCCTATCTGCTGGATGCCCCGGTTCACGGCCCGGCCGCGCAGCGTCCGGCAACTCAGGAAGGGAATCGTCAGAGATGAAAACCATGTTTGCGGTCGCGCTCGTATTGCTGCTGGCACTGCCCGTTTCTGCCGCCGCCCGGGTTGGCCAAGCCGCGCCCAACTTCACGGCAACCGACTCCTACGGTCATCCGCACAGTCTGGCGGAGTACAAAGGGAAGTTTGTCGTGCTGGAATGGCATAACCACGATTGCCCGTACACCAAAAAGCACTACGAGAGCGGAAACATGCAGAAGCTGCAGAAGCTGTGGACGGGCAAAGGCGTGATCTGGTTCACGGTGATCTCCTCGGCTCCCGGCGAGCAGGGCTATATGACCGCGCAGCAGGAGAACGACTACGTGAAGCAAATGGGCGCGGCTCCCACGGCGGTGCTGCTGGACCCCAGCGGCGAGCTGGGGCATCTGTACGAAGCCAAGACGACGCCCGACATGTTCGTCATCAACCCGCAGGGGAAGCTGATCTACGAAGGGGCGATTGACGACAAGCCCACCCCTGAACAGTCCGACATTGCCGGAGCGGTCAACTATGTGACGGCCGCGCTGGAGGAGTCGATGGCCGGCAAACCGGTGCTGGTGACGGCGAGCCGGCCGTATGGGTGTTCGGTGAAATACGCCCACTGACGCGCCGCGAGGTTGGGGCGCTAATCTGGGAAGGCAACCCCTACTGCAGCACCAAGGGGTTGCCGGTCTGTTCGGTGATCAGGCGGGCGACCAGCGGAAATAGAGGCTCTCCGCTCGCACCCAGCACAAAGTCGGCAAAGGCCTCGCTCCAATCCAGTTTGAAGCTGGTGGTCAGCGCTGAAATCCAGATCTGCCGCGCCGACGAATTCGGCGAAATGACGAAGGTTCCGGGCGGCTCCTCGAAGTTCAGCTGCAGGGCGCCGCCGCGCTCCTCCACCTCGAAGCCCGCCGCTTCCTCTACCGCGTAAAGAGCGCGAGTCAGCCGCTCCATCGTCGTTTCCGCGTGTTGCTGGAAAGTTTTCTCGTCCATACCGCTGATCATACGACAGAGCTCGCCCGGTAGAGGTTGGCAAATCCCTAATCCAATCGTTTACTATTCTTGGGCCGGGCGAGATTTGGAATTTCCGGGGAGCGTTCCCGCTTTTATAATTGTGCGCACCGGGCTTGCAAGCTAGGCTCTCGTATTCAGGTTCTAGTACCCAGGTTCCCGTACCCAAGAGGCTCCATGACGGAAAACAAACCGAAACCTCGCGTGATTGTAGTGGACGATGAGCGTGTGATTGCCGACACGCTGGCCACCATTTTGAATCGGGCTGGCTTCAACGCCTCCGCCGTCTACACCGGAACCCAGGCGGTCGAGTTGGCCCGCACCGAAAAGCCCGACCTGATCATCAGCGACGTCATCATGCCGGACATGAACGGCATCGAGGCCGCCATTCACATCCGCGAGATCCTGCCTGGGTGCAAGATTCTGCTCTTCTCCGGTCAGGCCGCCACCGCCGACCTGCTGGAAAATGCCCGTGCGCGCGGCCACGAGTTTGAGATCCTGGCCAAGCCCGTCCATCCCCAGGACCTGCTCGCCAAACTTCGCCAGTAAAAATAAACTAGAGGGTGCCCCGTCCTAGCCTTCTTCTGGCTAGGGCGGGGCTTTTGATCTTGTTCTTGTCCTTCCCGACGAGAGTACGATCTCCCCGTGCCCTGTGGGCTTCAAAGCTTCCGGGAAGCCAGTCATCTCCTAAAGTCAAAGACCCCGCCCTAGCCAACGACGGGCTAGGACGGGGCACCCTGAAGATTGATGATGACTGCGCGACTACATCTCGCGCCGGCCCTCGATTGCCCTCTGCAGCGTGACCTCATCGGCGTATTCGATGTCGCTGCCGGCCGGAATGCCGGTGGCAATCCGCGTCACCCGCACTCCGCTCGGCTTGAGCTGACGGGCCAGAAACACGGCCGTCGCCTCGCCTTCCACGGTGGGATTGGTCGCCAGGATCACTTCGTCGATCCCGCCGCTCTCCGCTCGCACCAGCAGATTGCTGATGCGCAGGTGCTCCGGTCCAACTCCGTGGATGGGCGATAGCGTTCCGTGCAGCACGTGATAGACGCCGTGGTAGCCGTGTCCTTTTTCCAGTGCGGCGATGTTGGTCGGCTCCTCCACCACGCAAATCAGCCGCTGGTTGCGCGACGGGCTGGAGCAGTAATCACAGGGGTCCACGTCGGTGATGTTGTTGCACACCGAGCACAGCCGCAACGCCGCCTTGATCTCGCGGATGGCTCCGGCCAGTGCCTCGGCATCTTCGTCCGTGCCGCGCAGGATGTGGAAGGCGTAGCGTTGCGCGCTCTTGCTGCCCACTCCCGGCAGCTTCTTCAACTCGTCGATCAGCCGCGACATCGGCTCGGCAAACTTGGACATACCCTACTTCCACTCCGCAAGGTTCTGTCGGGACACGTTGCGCAGGCTCACAGGCCGCCACTCTACTCCGTGCCCCGCGCGCTTGGCTTCCGGTTGCAGGGATGCAAATGCGTCATCATTGCGGATCAGGTAGCTCACCCGCCCGGCCAGCGTCCATGTTGTCTTGTCCGGTCCGAGGCGGAAGCGGAGATAATCGCCCGTGGTCGCGGTCCGGTCCAGGTAGGAAAACACCAGAACGTAGACGATTGCCTCGGTCTTTTTGGAATTGAATCCCACACTCGACAGAAAGATCGTCATGTCCGGAGAGTCCCACTCGGTCGAGCCGTCGACCGGCGTGCTCGTTTCCACAAAGCGGTGCTTCCAGGGAGTCGAAAGCGGATCATGCAGCGTGATGCTGGCGGCGTTGCTCGCCTTGAAATGCTTCCAGGTCGATCTCTCCAGGCCATGAAAGCGTGCGCGCAGCTTCTGTTCCACATCGTCGGAGGTATCCGGTTTCACCCAGAGGAATGTACAGCCCTTGGCCAGCACAGGATTGTTGCCGTCCCCATCGCAGCTGCCGTTGAGCGTGCGAGCGTAAATGGCAACGTGCAAATCCGCCTTGGGACTCGAATCGATCAGGTTGAGCGCCGCTTCATAGACGCGGTATTCCTCGTTCGAAGGCTGCTCCTGTGCACGTGCGATCCCAGCCGGGCCGCAGAGGATGCCACCCAGGAAGATTGCTGCCACGACCTGCCGCAGCCGGCTGCGTTGTTTGATCACGCGCTTTATTTCCAATCGAGAAATGTCTCCCAACTTAGAAAAGACCTGGGGGCAGGCCCATTCCGCCCAGCATCCCGCCCAATTGCGATTGCATGGTGGAGTCCACCTTGCGCGCGGCTTCGTTCACGGCCGCCGTCACCAGATCCTGCAGCATCTCCACGTCGGCGGCGGCTTCCTTTTCGATCTTCACCGAAAGTACCTGCTTTTCGCCGTTCATGCGCACCACCACGGCGCCGCCGCCGGCCGAAGCCTCGACCTGCGTCTCGCGCATTTTGATCTGCATCTTTTCCTGCATCTCCTGCGCGCGCGCCATCATGTCCTGCACCTGCTTCATGTCCATCCTGCTCACCTCTCCGAGCGGTCCATTACCATGCGGATCTCTGCTCCGAACTTTTCCATCATGCGCTTGACGACCGGCTCTTCCGCCGCTCGCGCCTTCAAACTCCCGCTCGCCGCCGCGCGTTGTGGACTGGCCGCCCGCGGTTTTGTCTCCGCGGAGGGTGTGCTTCCGCCCACCAGCCGAACTTTGACCGCGCGTCCCGCCGCCTGGCTGGCCGCCTGATTGGAGAGCTTCTCCTGCTCGCGCGTGTAGCTTACGCCGATCATCGCCTCCGACATGTCAACCTGCACAGAGATCAGATTGCCCTCGGCGGACCACTCGCCCTCTTCCAGCGCATGCACCAGCATCTGCGAGCCGCCGCTCTCCATCGCCTGCAGCACCGCCTCGCGAATCGCGTCTACGTCCAGAGGTGTGCTCACCACCTCCGCCGCGGGAGCCACCGCCAGCGCGCTGCCGTTGTCGAAGGGCATGTTGCCGGCAAGGTTGCCTGCTGCCGTCACGGGAGGCATCGACGCCGGGTTCCGTGCGCCAAATGGCTGCGGAAGCGGCTGGCCGCCCATGGCCATCGGCTTGACCGGCGAAATCGCAGCGGGCGGTGTTGTCGTCTGCGATGCCATTTCCTCGCGTCCCTTGCGGGCTTTATCGGCTTCCAGCGGCGATGGCTTCGCGGCTGGCGACCCGAAGGGCGAACTGCCTCCGCCCATCGGCGGCACACCCGCCGGACGCGAACCGAACGCCGGAGGCGTTGCCGCCGCCGGACGCGGCGCTGCCGGTCTCTGTACCGCTGCCGCCGGTGCTGGCCGCTGTGCGGTCCCCGGCGCTGCGCTGTCAGCCTCCGTCAGGCTCACGCTGCTCAGCAGTTGTTCCAGCGGAAGCAGGCGCTGGGCGTGCACCATTTTCAGCAATCCCAGTTCGAGATGGAAGCGCTGCTCCTGCTTGTAGCTCACATCGCCATGGGTGCGCAGCATGATCTGCAAAAAGCGCGTCAGCTCCTCTTCGCCGAACTGCGCCGCAACTCCGCTCACGCGCCGCCGTTCATCGGCGCTCACCTGCAGAATCGGGCTCTCGCTTCCGGCCACCTTCGCCACCAGCGCATTGCGCAGGAAGCTGACCGTCTGCTTGGCAAAATGGGTCGCGCTCTGGCCTTCCACCATCAGTTTGTCGACGATCCGCAGCACTTCGTCGCTCGAATTTTCATGCACCGCCTTCATCACCCGCTCCAGCACCTCGGTGGAGACGTTGCCCACCAGTCCGCGCACCACTTCGGCGGTCACCGTGGTGCCGCAGCAGGAGATGGCCTGGTCCATGATGCTGAGCGCGTCGCGCATCGAACCGTCGCCGGCCTCGGCCAGCAGGGCCAGCGCGTCTTCGTCCACCGTTAGCCCCTCGGTCTGGCTGATCTGGCGCAGGTGATTGACGATCTCGTCGAAGCGGACGGCGTGAAAGCTGAAGTGCTGGCAGCGCGAGCGGATCGTCTGCGGAATATCTTCGGGCTGCGTGGTGGCCATCATGAAGACCACCCACGGGGGCGGCTCTTCGAGGGTCTTCAGCAGCGCGTTGAAGGCGGCGTCGGTTACCTGGTGCGCTTCGTCGAGGATGAAGATGCGATAGCGGTCGCGCGCCGGTTCGGCCGTCGCCGTGGCAATAATGCCGCGCACCTCTTCGATGCCGCGATTGGTCGCCGCGTCGATTTCGATCACGTCCATCGCTCCCACCGAGCCTTCGCGAATCTCGCGGCAGGAGTCGCATACGCCGCACGGCTCGGCCACCGGACGGTCGCTCGACCGGCAGTTCAGCGCCATCGCCAGGATGCGGGCAATGGTGGTCTTGCCAATCCCGCGGTGTCCGCTGAAGATGTAGCCGTGGGCAATGCGCTGCTGCTCCAGCGCATTCTTCAACGTGCGCACCACGTGATCCTGTCCGATCACATCGGAGAACTTTTGGGGACGGTATTTGCGCGCCAGAACGGTATAGCTCATGGGAAAATCTGATTATACCCGTGCGTCAGCGACCGGAGGGCCATCAGTTGGCCCGTACCCGTCGCGAAAGCGCCCGGCGCCTGCGGCCGGAGGGCTGTCTTTTGGCCCGTACCCGCCGCATAGCCGTGCGCCTGCGGCCGGATCCGACACCAAAGGGAGTCCCAATGCAAACACTGCGCTCGCGCATCGTGTATCAGAACCGCTGGATGACCGTGCGGGAGGACCAGGTCCGCCGCCAGGATGGCTCCGAGGGGATCTTCGGGGTGGTGGAAAAGCCCGATGCCGCCATGGTCATCCCCATCGAGCAGGGCAGGGTACACATGGTCCAGCAGTTCAAGTACCCGGTCGGCGGCCGCTACTGGGAGTTCCCCCAGGGAACCTGGGAGCAGGCCGCCAATTACACCATCGAGGACCTGGCCCGCGGCGAACTGCGCGAGGAGACCGGCCTGGAGGCCGCGAAGCTCGAATTCCTGGCGCGCATTTACATTGCCTATGGCTTCCTCACCCAGCCCATGCACGTCTTCGTCGCCACCGGACTTACCCAGCTTGACGCGCAGCCGGAGCACGAGGAGCAGGACATCATTCGCGGCTGTTTTACCTGGCCTCAGTTTCATCGCATGGTGGAAGAGGGAGAGATCACCGACTCCCACACGCTGGCTGCGCTTTCTCTACTGCGCCTCAAACGTCCCCAAATTGCCGGCTTGGGTTAGCAAGAGGATCGAGGTGGTCTCGCAAACCGGTTTTGATTCTCATAACCCGCGATTGATTCTCACAATCCGGTTTTGAAAGGGCACGATTTCAGTCGTGCCGCAAGAAAGGCTCGTTTCACGCGGCTTTAGCCGCTGAGGGAAAATCCTTCAGGCGCCGCAAGCCTTTATGAGACCGATTCCAGCGCGACATGGCCTGCAGCTTACCCGGCGACTTACCCCGACCCATCCTGGTCCGGTTGCCCGCTTAGAATCCGGCCACTCTTCCTGGAGGAAGAAATAACTCCGTTCAGGGTAAATCTTGTTACACTTCATGCATGGCAAATCAAGCAATCAGTGCGGCAGTAAGTCAGTTGAAGCAGGAGCATATCCGGCTTTGTAAAGAATTGGCACGCGTGGACGAAGCGCTTTCCGCTCTGGGCAGCCTGGATAACGCACCGGCGAGGGCGGCTAAGACCGGCAAAAAGGCCGTCGCAGCAAAACCGAAGCGCAAGATCTCCGCTGCGGCGCGCAAGAAGATGTCCGAGGCGGCACGTGCCCGCTGGGCCGCCCGCAAAAAGGAAAAGCCTCCAGCCAAGTAAACCGGCAGCCGGGCCTGGACCTCATGCACACTTCCTCCGCGATGGAGAGGTGTGCATTTTTGTTGGACGCTTATTTCTTCGCGGCGCGGCTCTTCTTTGCGGCCTTGCCGTTGGCCCGCTTAGCGGCCGCCCGCTTCCTCTTCTTTAACTCCGCCGGGGAATACATCGTCCCCCGGCATCGCCGGGCGCCGCAGGTGCAGGGTGCTTCGCCCTCGCCGTCGTAGAGGTAGTAGTCGTAGACCAGCTCCTCGCCTGCCTCAATGTTGCGAATGGCCCGAATCCAGACGTGCTCGTCCTCATCCTCTTCGGTTTCGCAGTTGGGTGCGCAGGAGTGGTTCAGATACATTGCCATGCTGTAGCCGTCCACTACATAGGTTCCGTCGCCCACGCCGAACAGGTAGGTATAAGGCCGCTCGTTGTAGAGATTGTCGGCATCGTCATGTTTCATGCGGGTGCCGGTGTACTCCACCACCAGAGTCCCTTCCGGAATGGGTTCCAGGGTAAAGACGCCGGCGGCGTGGATGGCGGAAGAGCGGACGATGAGGCGCATGATCAAGGATTGTAAATGCTGGCGGCTGGAGTGCAAATCGCCCGCACCTGGCAACCCGCCGTTGCCTCCAAACAGACACGGTGACCATAGACCCTGCCCATTGGTCACAATCCATCCGCACGGCCGTCACAACCTTCTCGCCCGCCCGTACGTTTGCAGGTGACCGCCATCACTGCCCCCTGAGGCGCAATGACCGATAACTGTGCACGAATCCACATCACTGCAAAGTAATCCGTGTCGTGTATTCCGCCGGGCTGGATCTGGCTGTATTGGATTTCATATTAGTCGTAGCTGAAGCGCATGGAATGATGCACCCAAATGTCACCGCATAGGATATGACATGGCCAATGATTCTTTCGAAAAGGAAACAATAGCCCAGAGTTTGAAAAATGCGGGCTACTCGCGTCGAGATTTCTTGCAGCTGTGTACGACCCTCGTAGCAACCGCGCCCATGGGACTTGCCCTCACCGACAAGGCCACTCCGGCACAGATCGCTAAGAAAGTCGCCAAGGCCAAGAAACCCTCGGTCGTATGGCTTCACTTCCAAGACTGCACCGGGTGCTCCGAGACTCTGCTCCGCACCTCCAAGCCCGACGTTGCCGACCTCATCATCAACGTCATTTCCCTCGACTACCACGAAACCCTGATGGTTGCCTGCGGGCACCAGGCCGAAGACGCCCTCAAGTCGGCGGTCAACGATAACGCCGGCAAGTTCGTGCTGGTCGTCGAAGGCGCCATCCCGACCAAAGATCAGGGTACTTTTATGATGATGGGCGGCCGGCCGGCGATGGATGTGCTGCGAGAAGTCTCCTCCAAGGCTGCGGCAATCATTGCGATGGGCTCCTGCGCCTCCTGGGGTGGAGTTCCTTCGGCCGATCCCAATCCCACCGGCTCCACCGGCGTGGATCAGATCATCTCCGGCATTCCGATCGTCAATCTGCCGGGCTGCCCGCCGAACCCCTACACCCTTCTGGGCGTCGTGCTGGAGTACGCCGTGATGGGCAAACTGCCCGCCACCGACGATCTCAAGCGTCCCAAGTTTGCCTATGACCGCGTCATCCACGACCACTGCCCGCGCCGCGCCCACTTTGATGCCGGACGCTTCGCCGGCAACTTTGGAGATGCCGGCCATCGCGAAGGGTACTGCCTGTTCAAACTCGGCTGTAAAGGTCCGGTTACCCATGCCGGCTGCTCCACCCGCCACTTTAACGAGATGGTGGACGCTTGGCCGATCGGTACCGGCGCGCCCTGCTTCGGCTGCACCGAGCAAAAGGTTGGCTTCCGCATACCGGCCTTTAGCACGGTGGACCCGCACACCTTCACTCCGCCGGACACCTATGCTCCCATCTCCAGCTCGGTTGGCAAGTTTGGCGCCGCCGCCGCCGGTCTGGTCGGCATCGCGGCCGGTGCGATTGGTGGTGCGACCTGGGCTGCCTCGCAAAAATTGGCCAGCAGCGAAGAAACCATCGCTGCCGAGGCCAAGCCGACGTCGACGCCTGTCGGAGGTAAGTAGCCATGGATATGACACGCCGCGAGGCATTCAAAAATCTCGCCAAGGGCACTCTGCCGGTTCTTGCGGCAGGTTGCGTGTCCACTGTGCTCCCGGGGGTTGCCCATGCCGAGGAGGAGAAGCAAGCACCTGAAGGCGCGCTAGGTCTGCTCTACGATGCGACCCGGTGCGTTGGATGCAAGTCGTGCATGGTGGCGTGTTCCCAGGCCAATGACCTGAAACCCGACACCCGCATCGACGGACTCCATCAGGCTCCTCCCACGCTCAACTACTTCACCAAGAACATCATCAAGCTCTATCGCACAGAGGATGGTTCGGATCACTCGTACTTCAAGCAGCAATGCATGCAGTGCGTCGATCCGGGTTGCGTGAACGCCTGCATGTTCGGCGGCTTGCGCAAGGACGTGGAGACCGGAGTGGTGTGGTGGTACGGCGCAAAGTGCGTTGGCTGCCGCTACTGCGAGATCGCCTGTTCCTTCCACATTCCGCAGTTCCAGTGGGATGGATTCAACCCGAAGATCGTCAAGTGTGAGCTCTGCCGCGAACACATTGCCAAAGGCGCCAAGCAGCCCGGTTGTACCGAGGTCTGCCCCACCCAGGCGGTGATCTACGGCAAGCGCGAAGATCTGTTGAAGGAAGCCAAGAGCCGCATTGCCGCCAGCCCTGGAAAATATTTCGAGAACAGGGTGTACGGCGAGCACGACGCGGGCGGAACCCAGGTTCTGTACCTGTCGCGGGTAAGCTTCGCCAACATTGGCTTGCCCGATCTCGGCGAAAACTCCATCCCTTCCGGCTTGAAGTATCCGCACGCGGTCTACAAGTGGATGGCTCTGCCAATGGCACTGTTTGCGGGCATGGTCTTCTTTGCCAATAGGAACTTCAAAGAGCACGATCATCACCTGGTCGAGGATCAGAAAAAGACCGGATTGAGGCCACAACTATGACACGGTGGGAGAGAAGCGTTCCTGTCTACGGTGTCCCCGTGATCACTCGCGGATTCTGGGCCTTGTTGGGCCTGATCGCGGTCGGCCTTGGGCTGATCGCAATCCGCGAAGTCGTCGGTCTCGGCGGAAACATTTCGGGCATGTCCGACCCCTTTGCCTGGGGCCTTTGGAAAACCTTTAACGTGATGGTCCTGACCGGTCTTGGCTCCGGCGGTTTCGCCGTGGGCATCGCCGCCTGGGTCTTTAACAACGAAAAGCTGCATTCGGTGATGCGCGTTGCGCTGCTTACCAGCGTCCTCGCCTACTGGACCGGCTTGTTCGCGCTGGGCGTCGATGTGGGCCGTCCCTGGAACTTCTACTGGGTGGCATGGCCGGCCACCTGGAACCTGCACTCGCCGCTGCTGGAGATTGCGGTTTGCATCATGCTGTATGCGACCGTACCGCTCTTTCTGGAAAACCTGCCGCCGGTGTTTGAGTACATCATTTATGAGTTCCCAAAACTGCGCGGCATCGCGGAGTTCTGCGAGAGCGTGATGAAGAAGGTTTACCCTGTCATCATCGGCCTCGCCTACATCCTGCCCATCATGCACCAGTCGTCGCTGGGTGCTCTGATGATCCTGGGTGGCAACCGCGTGCACACTCTCTGGCAGACGCCGTTCCTTCCCTTGATCTACGTTTGGGCGGCCGGATTCCTGGGATACAACTGCGTTGTGCTCTGCCTGCTGCTGGCGAAACTCGCGTGGAAGCGCGATGTGGATCCTGAAGTCCTGTCGGAGATGAACAAGATCACGGTCTGGGTGGTGTACTCGTGGGCGGCTTTCCAACTCCTCGACATTCTGGTACGCGGAAAGTTTTTCCACCTGTTCACCGATGGCTACTACTCCATCCTCTACTGGGTCGAGACGGCGCTGATTGTCGGCTCCGCCTATGTCCTTTCGACGGAGAAGGGTAAGAAGCTGGGGACCATGTTCCTGGCGCACGCGCTGTGTGCCCTGGGCGGCATGATCTACCGCTTCGCTCCGACCACCCTGGCGTTCCATGCCAAGGACGGCGCAACCTATTTCCCGTCTGCGATCGAGCTCATCGTTTCGCTTTCGTTTGTCGCCATTGCGGTGCTGGCCTATCTGGTTGCGGTGAAGAAACTGGCGATCCTGCCAGGTTCCAACCAGGACTGGCGCAACATGGCGCGTTACGAAGAGCAGGTGAAACCCGGAATCAAGTTGACAGGCTACGCACCAGCGCAACACTGATCCTAGAAATCCATGGGAAGGTTTTAATATGGCGAACCGAATTACAATTGACCCCATCAGCAGGATTGAAGGCCACCTCCGCGTCGACGTGGAAGTGGAAAACGGATCGGTCTCCAACTCCTGGTCCTCCTGCACCATGTGGCGCGGCATTGAGAACATCCTCAAGGGCCGCGACCCTCGTGAAGCCTGGCTTTACACCCAGCGCTTCTGCGGCGTGTGCACCACGGTGCACGCAATGGCAAGCGTCCGTTCGGTGGAAGATGCTCTGAACCTGGAAATTCCGCTGAACGCCCAGTACATCCGCAACCTCATTCTTATTAACCACGGATTGCACGACCACATCGTGCACTTCTATCACCTGTCGGCCCTGGACTTCGTTGACATCATGAAGATTCCCGCCGCCGATCCCAAAAAGACCGCAGCCCTGGCCGAGAGCCTGACCGACTGGCCCGGCAACTCCTGGAAAACCTTCGCGGCCGCACAGGACAAGGTCAAGGCCGTGGCCGCCAGCGGACAGCTCGGCATCTTCACCAACGGCTACTGGGGGCACCCGGCCATGAAGCTGAGCCCCGAGGTTAACCTGCTGGGCTTTGCCCATTACGTCCAGGCCCTCGAGTACCAGCGCAAGTCGGTGCAGGCTGTTGCGATCCTTGGTTCCAAGAGCCCGCACATCCAGAACCTCACCGTCGGCGGCGTCTCCAACGCCATCAACCTCGACAGCCTGGCGACCCTCAACATGGACCGCCTGGTGATGATGAAGAAGTTGATGGACGAAGTGAAGCCCTTCGTCGATCAGGTCTATCTTCCCGATGTCTGCGCCATCGCGGGCATGTACGCCGACTGGTTTAACTACGGCGCCGGTGTTACCAACTACCTTGCCTCGCCCGATCTGCCAACCGACAGCAAGAACACCAAGTTCGACCTGCCGGGCGGCTACATTATGGACGGCAACCTCGCCGGTGTGCACCGCTTCGACGGCTTCCGAGACAAGGTCTTCGTCGACAGCGTCACCGAAGAAGCCAAGCACGCCTATTACAAGAACGACGACGCTCTTCATCCGTGGAAGGGCGAAACCGATCCCGACTTCACCGATTGGCAGGCCGAAGGCAAGTACTCGTGGGTCAAGGCTCCGCGCTTCCAGGGCCGTCCCATGCAGGTCGGGCCGCTGGCCCAGATCCTGGTCGGCTACGCTTCAGGTGATCCGCTCACCCGCAAGCACACCGACAAGGCACTGGACCTGATCTCGACCGTCGCCGGCAAAAAGATCGGCGTGGCCCAGTTGCAGTCCACCATGGGACGCCACGTGGCTCGCGCCATCCGCGCCTCCATGCTCGCCGAACTGGGGGAAAAGCACTGGAATCTGCTGGTCAACAACATCGCCTCGGGCGACGTTGCCATCCACAACAGCCCAGAGTTCCCCTCCGGCGAAATCCAGGGCGTGGGCGTGCATGAAGCGCCTCGCGGCCTGCTCTCGCACTGGACGGTAATCAAGGGCGGCAAGATCGACAACTATCAGGCGGTCGTGCCCTCTACCTGGAACGCCTCTCCCCGCGACGCAAAAGGACAGCATGGACCGTATGAAGCTTCGCTGCTTCACAACCCCATTGCCGATCCGGAGCGTCCGCTGGAGGCCATCCGCACCATTCACTCGTTCGATCCTTGCATGGCCTGCGCCTGCCACACCTTCGATCCCGAAGGCAACGCGGTCGCAACGGTAAAGGTGCTGTAGCTTATGACGAAGATCAGGATCTGCGGTGTCGGCAGCATTCTCCTCGGAGATGACGCCGTCGGACCGTACACGGCCCGCTGGATCGCGGACAATTACGAACTCGGGGAGAGTGTCGAGGTGGAAGACCTCGGCACCCCCGGGCTCGACCTGATCGCCTACATGACGGGAATCGATGTGCTCATCCTCGTCGACTCCTGCGACAACCGCAAGCCGGCCGGCTCAGTGACTGTCTATGACAAGGCAGCCATCACCCGTTGCCGGCCCGCCGTGCGCCTCGATCCGCATTCGCCCTGCATCACCGAATCCATCTTTATTGCCGAGATGGCCGGCGATGGCCCCGCGGAGGTCTATCTCATCGGGATCACCGGCGAACAGTTCGAGGTCGGAGCCCCGCTCAGCGAATCCGTACGGAACGCCATTCCACTGGCGGTGGAAACCGCGATGGAGCGCGTAACCTTCCATGGCGGCAGCTTCCGCAGGCGCGAAGTTCCGGCCGATTCCACCATCTGGTGGGAAGCCGCGCAGGAGGCCGCGAGCCTTTAGCCCCATTCAAGCTCTGCCTTAAGATCGGCGACTGGCCGCACCTGTTTGGTGCGGTCATTTTTTTGCGCCTCATGATATGCCAGCAGCATGCACGCCGTTTTCTAAGACGGTTGCCGGGTTGATGTGTCCTGCTTTCCCAGGTTAGCGTCGCAAGAAGCGCGGCGCGGAACCTGGGGCACCCGACTGTTGTTGCGGGATACAGCTTTTCGGAAATTGCCCTAGCTCGGCTCGGTCAAATCCTGCTCGGCGGCAATCGCCAGCGATTCCTGGGTCAGGCGGTCCACCCGGCGCAGGGCAGGGAAGAACACGCTCCATAGCCCCACGATCATCAGGGTTCCGATGCCGCCGGCAATCACCGCGGGCGCCGTCCCCAGCCACTGCGCGGTCATGCCGCTCTCAAACTGTCCGAACTCGTTGGAGGCGCCGATGAACAGCACGTTCACCGCGCTCACCCGCCCGCGCATCTCGTCCGGTGTGGCCAACTGCACCAGGGTGGCGCGCACAATCACGGAAACCATATCGGCCGCTCCCACCACCAGCAGCGCGGCCAGCGAGAGATACAGGTTGCGCGATAGCCCAAAGACGACCGTTGCCGCTCCAAAGACGGCGACGCAGCTCAGCATCTTGACCCCGGCGTGCCGCCGCAGTGGAACATAGGCCATCACCAGGGCCATCAATGCGGCGCCTACTCCGGGCGCGGCCCGCAGCAGCCCCAGCGCTCCCGGTCCTGCCTTCAGAATCTCGCGGGCAAACACCGGCAGCAGCGCCACGGCTCCGCCCAGCAGCACAGCAAACAGGTCCAGCGTGGTGGTGCCCAGAATCAGCTTGTTGCGCCATACGTACTCAAAGCCTGCCAGAACGGTCTTCCAGTCGCGTCCCCGGCTCAACAACTGCGCGCCCTGGACGCGGATGGCCAGCATCAGCCCAACGCTGGCCGCCAGCGACACGCTGGCCGTCACGTAGACCGCGACGGGCGATCCGCGCAGCGCGTACAAAACGCCACCGATGACCGGTCCGGAGATCGTGGCGCCGTTAAAGATCGACGAGCCCCAGACCGCCGCGTTGGGAAACACCTCGGCCGGCACCAGCAGGGGAGTGAAGGCCTGCCCCGCCGGGCCGCTAAAGACGCGCACCACGCCCACGGCCACCATCACCGCATAGATCGGTGCGACGCCATGCGTACCCCCGTGCAGACCGTGCAGCGTGATGCCGAGCAGCGCCAACGTGCACAGCGCAAAACTCGCGTAGCAGGCCAGCAGCACGCGGCTCCGGTCAAAGCGGTCGGCCGCGTGGCCACCCAGCAGAAACAGCAGCAGCCCCGGAAGAAATTGCGCCAGCCCCACCAGCCCCAGGTCCAGAGGACGCCGCGTAATCTCGTAAATCTGCCAGCCCACGGCCACCGACTGCATCTCCAGGGCGGCCACCAGCAGGAAGCGCGCCGCTTGAAAGAGCCGGAAGTTGCGGTAGCGGAACGCCGCGTAGTGGGAGGCCGCGTCGGCCGGACGGGTATGCTCTGCTTCGTTCGTCATCTCTGCTTCTACTTTGCCACATCCGCCGCGGCACCGTAGCGAGCCGTAGACAAAGCCGTTCCGCTACCGCCTCGCCAGCGGAATTCCATCGCGGGATGCCATAATGCGAATATGACGCAATCCTCCAGGCCGCCCTCGCTGGCCGCTGCCGCCCTGCGCTGGCAGCGCGACTCTTTCCGCGCCCGCGGCTTCGTGGGCTCGTTCCGCTATCTTGCCGGCCAGTTCGTCGAGTGCGTCAAGGACTCGCTGCCCGAGCGTCGCCGCAGCCGCTTCGGAGACATCGATTACGATTGCGACCACGCCGTCGACACCACCTGGGCGCGTCTGCCGCTTTCGGTGCGCCTGCGCGAGGTGTTCAGCGAGCGGCTCTACCAGCCCACGGTCGAGGAGGAGTTCGCCACCATCATGCAGCACTTTGCAAATATCGACCTCTCGACCCATACCTTCATCGACCTCGGCTCCGGCAAGGGACGCGCCCTGCTGTTGGCGGCCATGTATCCGTTTGCCCGTGTCGTCGGGGTCGAGGTGCAGCCCGGACTCGATGCCATCGCGCGCCAGAACATCGAGCGCTTCGACCACGGCGCGCAGCGTTGCCACCAAATCGAGTCCCTCCGCGCCGACGCTCGCGAATACGCGTTTCCTTCCGCCGATCTCGTCCTCTATCTGTTCAACCCGTTTCCGGATTACGTCCTGCGCGAGGTCCTGGCCAACCTGGTGGCTTCGGCGCTCCGCGCTCCGCGCTCCATTTTCGTCATTTACAACGCGCCCTTCGAACATCGGGAGTTTGCCCGCGTCCCCGAACTGCAGTGCTTTTACGCCTGCCCGCAGTATCAGCTCTATTGCATCCCACCGGCCTAGCCGCCCTGCCGGATTGATCCCATTGGCGGTCAGTTCGCACCTCACTCCCCTTTGTGCGCCATGTCACTGTCCGATGTGCACGTCACAAGCTAATGTGATGTATGCACTTTTCTTAGGTGCACCGAAAACCTTACAAGCAAAGTCGTAAGGGAGTCTTCGGTTTGGGATCTGCCAGGAACTATTTCTCGATCGTTTGGTCCATCGGGCCGGATGCATCGAGTGCGGCTGCGTCGGAGAAGCCTGGCAGTCGAGGTTGGGCCCGGGTCAAGCGATAGAGGGGGTCACATGCTGTCACCGTACGGCTTGGATATCATCGAGAGCTGTCTTACCTGCAAGATGCGAACCGACAAGATCTTCTGCGATCTGCCGGAGTCCGCTCTGCAGTCCTTCGAACTGATCAAGTACGCCACCGCCTATCCCAAGGGCGCGATTCTATTCGTCGAAGGCCAGGCGCCGCGCGGCATCTTTGTGCTCTGCAAGGGACGGGTGAAGCTTTCCATCTGCTCCACCGACGGCAAAACGCTGATCCTCAAGATCGCCGAAGCCGGAGAAGTTCTCGGACTCAGCGCCTCGGTCAGCGGAAACCCCTATGAACTGACCGCCGAAACCATCGATCCCTGCCAGGTCAACTTCGTCAAGCGCGAGGATTTTATGCGCTTCCTGAAGGAACACGCCGAGGCCTGCCTGCGCGTCGCCGAGCAGCTCAGCGAGAAATACAACACGGCCTGCCGCGAAATCCGCTCTCTTGGCCTGTCCCACTCGGCGGCCGAAAAGCTCGCCAAGCTCTTGTTGGAGTGGACGGTCAAGAACGGCGAAGGCGGCAAGCAGGAGCCGCGCATTAAGATGGCGCTCACCCACGAGGAGATTGCCCAGATGATCGGAACCTCCCGCGAGACCGTCACCCGCCTGTTTGCGGAGATGAAGAAGCGCCAGATTGTGCAGGCGAAAGGTTCCACTTTGGTAATCCGCAACAAAGTTGCACTCAAGGCCCTTGCCACTGCCTGATTTATCGCTGTCCAGCCATTCCTACATGGTCCGGCCACGCGCCGGACCTTTAATTTTGGTGGTTTAGCGCTCAGCCGGCCGCGCACTGCCGAAACAGGACAACGATTCCGGTACGAAAAACTTGTGGCGTCACTCACGATACCGGGTGACTCGAATCACTGCGCGGGTCGCGGGCACGGGATAAAAAAAATGTGGAGAAACTTATGCAAGTTAGCTGCAGCCAATGCGCGCTCCGCTCCGATCGTCCGTTTTGCGCGATGTCGCCGGATGCCACCCGCAGCTTTGACGAAATCAAGGAACAGTCCGTTCTCGCAAAAGGTGCGCTCTTGTTCAGCGAAGGCCGTCCCAGCCGCGGCGTCTACCTGCTGTGTGATGGCCGTGCCAAACTCTCGATCTGCTCGGAGAGCGGCAAGCGCCTCATGCTGCGCGTAGCCGGCCCGGGCGAAGTCCTGGGACTGGGGGCCTGCCTGAGCGGCGAGGCCTACGAACTCTCCGCCGAATTGCTGGATGCGGCCCAGGTTGTCTTCATCAAGCGCAAGGACCTGCTCAAGTTCCTGCGTGAGAACCCCGCCATCTGCATGGAAGTGGTGCGCCATCTGAGCGACGATTTGCACGGCGCCTACGAGCGCGTGCGCTCCATCGGACTCAACCGTGCCCGCCGGGCCCGCGCGCAACGCCCCCGCTCGATGGCCTCGGCCTCCTGAAGAAGCATCGCAGAAACCGCTGGCCGGAACCCCGCGCAGCTTTGGGTCGCCGTATCGCGGCGCGCCCCAAAGCTGCGCGGGGGATTCCGCGCTCCATCCCTTGGCCGGCAAGACCCTGAAAAATGCCATTGCCCTAACCCAAGATACGGCGAAGGAGTAAGGTATACTACAGGGTTCTTGCAATTCTTCCTGCCCGGGCCGATCATTTGAGGCAACTGTAGGGGACAAGCGGTGTTTCTTTCCCTGTAAGTACTTTCCAAGTGGACGAATCGGCCATGTCCCAGCAGACCTTCCCTTCGCCGCAGCATGCACGCCCTCCCCCTTGCGGATACGGTTTCAGAACCTCCTTCAACGTGGCAGCGCCCCTGCGTCACACTCGGGCACGTGATGCAAGTCACAGAATGTCGTGAGAGGCCTCACTGCCTCAGGTGCGCTGCGGATGCGAAAAACTAGAGAGTCCTGTAAAAGCGGGAAAAAGTGTGTCTGCATTGCCGCAGCTTCAGGACGGTGGAAAAAGCACAGGAGAACCAATGAAGAAATTCTTTGCACTTGCGATCGTTGCCTCCATGGCAATGCCCCTTTTCGCGGCCGATGGCGAAGCGACCTACAAGGCCAAATGCGCGATGTGCCATGGGGCCGATGGTTCCAAGCCGGCTCCGAAGGGCATCAATGGACCGGACACCAAGGCCAAGGGCGCTGCTGGCTTGAACACCATTATCACCAAGGGTTCGGGCAAGATGCCGGGTTATGAAGGCAAACTCAGCCCTGAAGACATCAGCGCCGTAACCGACTACGTGCTCTCGCTGAAGTAACAGCAGTTTGGAAATTGGTTTGGATTGGGCTGCCCGGGCCAAAGTGCCCGGGCAGCTGTTTATTACTCTCATACCCTAGTCATACTTATTTAGGAGCAAAGCTCTCGTGAAAAACTTAAAGCTGCTCTGTGTCCTCGGCCTGCTGTTTGCCTGCGCCGGGTATACCTACGCAGGAACTGCGGCTGCGGCCCCAGCTAAGCTCACCAACGACGATTGCCTCGCTTGTCACAGCGACGCCTCGATGGTCAACGGCAAGGAAGTGCATGGGGACGCGTTCAAGGCATCCATTCATGGTTCCATGTTCTCCTGCGTGGACTGCCACACCGGCATCAAGAGTCTTCCGCACGATGCCAATCTCCCCAAACCAACCTGCAGCACCTGCCATGCCGAGGAGCAGAAGGCCTACGGCAACGGAGTTCACGGGAAGGCGCTGGCTGCCGGCAATACCAAAGTGGCAACCTGCGAAAGCTGCCACGGCAACGTTCATGAAATCCTGCCGGGCAGCGACCCCAAGTCCCGTACCGCCAGGGTCAATATCGCCAAAACCTGCGGCCAGTGCCACTCCCAGCCCGTACCCGGAATGGCGGACATGCCCGCGGTTTCCTATCAGGAATCTGTACACGGCAAACTGGTGGCTTCCGGCAACACCCAGGCTGCGGTTTGCTCCGACTGTCACGGCAACCACGACATTCGCGGCCCCAGCGATCCCACTTCGACGATTTTCCGTGCCAATATTCCCAACACCTGCGGTGTGTGCCACGGCACTACGGCGGCAATCTTTGCCAATAGCATTCACGGTCAGGCATTGTCGAAGGGAAATGACCAGGCTCCTGTCTGCACCAGCTGCCATGGTGTGCACACCATCAAGGCTGCTGCCAGCAAAGGGTCGATGGTCTCCCCCGCCAACCAGGGCGATGTCGCCTGCGGCCAGTGCCACAACAATGTGCGCATGACCGAGGACTTCGGCATTCCGGGTGGCCGCGGCGACACCTATCGCTTCAGCTATCACGGCATGGCCAACGCCGAGGGCTCCACGAAAGCCGCGGTCTGCTCGTCCTGCCACGGTACGCACGACATTCTTCCCGCATCCGATCCGCGGTCTACCATCAACCCGGCGAACCTGGCCAAGACCTGCGGACAGTGCCACCCCGGCGCCAACGCAAACTTTGCCAAGGGCAAAATCCACCTCGATCCCGCAGCCGCCGCGCAAGCCGATTTCGGCTCCAAGGTGGTTTCGTGGGTGCGCGCGCTCTACATCCTGATGATCGTCGGCGTGGTTGGCTTCATGTTCCTCCACAACCTGATGATCTTCGTTCGCAAGCTGAAGGACCGCAGCAAGCATGCGGCCCACGCCAGCGGACCCAGGGTGGTGGTGCGCATGACCAAGAGCCAGCGCACGCAGCACTTCCTGCTCTTCCTGTCGTTCTTCACCCTGGTTGTCACCGGGTTTGCCCTCAAGTATCCGGATGCGGCCACCCGCTTCCTGTTCGTCAACGAAACGGTGCGCAGCTACATTCACCGTGGCGCCGGCGTGCTGATGATCGTGGTGAGCCTCTACCACGTCTTCTACCTCGCGTTCACCGGCGAAGGCAACCGCATGTTTGTCGACATGCTGCCCGAGCTGAAGGACGCAACCGATATAGCGGATGTGTTTGCCTACTATCTCGGGTTCTCCAGCAGAAAACCGCAATTCAAGCGCTTCAACTACGCCGAGAAGATGGAATACTGGGCGCTGGTCTGGGGCACTTTTGTCATGGCGGATACCGGACTGATGATGTGGTTCATGGTCCGGACTACGTCCCTTGTTCCCCGCTGGTGGATTGATGTAGCTACGACGATCCACTTCTACGAAGCCATCCTGGCTACGCTGGCCATCATTGTGTGGCACTTCTACCAGGTCATTCTCGATCCCGACACCTACCCGGTGAACTTCGCGTTTCTCGATGGCAAAATGTCGCTCGAGCATTACCAGGAAGAGCACGGACTCGATTCCGTCACTCTGTCGCAGTTCGCTGGCGCAGAGGGTGATGCGGCCAAGTCCCATCGCGGAAAAGGATAGCCATTGGAGACTCCGGCGGGCGGGGCAAAGGGAAAGATACATCTGAAAGGACAATTTACGAGGTCATAATGAGTAAACGTGTCTGCCAGGTAAGATCAACAGAACCCCATCCCCTCCCGCCGAGTCCTTCGCGGCGTCAACCAGTTCTTCCAGCATCGTGCCTGCGGGCCGTGCTGGCGGGACTTCTCCTGGCCTTCGCCGTGTTGTTCTGCCAGGCTTCTGCCTGGGCGGTCACTGCGGCGGAGCAGAACCAAACCTGCCTCATGTGCCACGGCGAAAAGAGCATGACCGCCAAGCATGCAGGCAAGGTGGTTTCGCTCTTCGTCGATGGCAAAAAGTTTACGCCCTCGGTCCACGGCAGCGTTGGCTGCACCGGCTGCCATGCCGATCTTGAGGGCAAGGACTTTCCCCACCCCACGCCTGCCAAGGTCAACTGCGGAACCTGCCACTCGCAGGAGCAGGAGCTGTATTCCAAGTCCCTGCACGGCAAAGCGGCCGCGCACGGAGATCCGCTGGCTCCGCACTGCGTCAACTGTCACGGCAACCACGATATCCTGCCGGTAAAAGACAAGTTGTCCTCGGTTGCGCCTCTGAGAATTCCGTATGTCTGCGGTTCGTGCCATCAGGAAGGCACGCCTGTATCTAAGAACCGCGATATCCCGCAGCACGATATTCTGTCGAACTACACCGAGAGCATTCACGGCGAGGGCGTGCTCAAGATGGGGCTGACGGTGTCGGCCACCTGCGTCTCCTGCCATACGGCGCACAGCATCCTTCCTCACACCGATCCGAATTCCTCGATCGCCCGGAAGAACATTGCCGCGACCTGCACCCAGTGCCACGCGCAGATTGAAACCGTGCACCAGAAGACGATCCGCGGCGAGTTATGGGAGAAAGAAGCAAACGTTCTCCCCGCCTGCGTGGATTGCCATCAGCCGCACAAGGTGCGCAATGAGTTTTACGACTATGGCATGGCCAACGCGGACTGCCTGCGCTGCCACGCCAATCAGAACCTCAAGGCCCGTGACGGCCGCTCGATGGCGGTGAACCCCACCGAGATCGAAGGCTCGCGCCATTCCAAGATCTCCTGCAGCCAGTGCCACTCCGAGGTTCAGGTTTCGCACCTCCGGCCCTGCGAGACGATCACCCACAAGGTCGATTGCTCCAAGTGCCATGACGCGTTAGGCCAGGATTACGCACGCAGCATCCATGGCCAGCTCACCGCCAAGAACGATCCTGTGGCGCCGAATTGCAGAGATTGTCACGGAACGCACGGGATCCTGGGAAAAACCGACCCCAAATCGACGACGTTCCCTACCAATATTCCCAACCTTTGCAGCCGGTGTCATGCAGAGGGCAAGAAAGCCGCACTCCGTTACACGGGAGCCCAGCACAACATCATCCAGAATTACACCGAGAGCATTCACGGCAAGGGATTGTTGGACAGTGGCTTGACGGTGACGGCGACCTGCACCAGTTGCCACACCGCGCACCGCATCCTTCCGGCGAAAGATCCGGACTCGACGGTCAATCCCAAGAACGTGCCGGCAACCTGCGGCAAGTGTCACAACGGCATTGAAGCGCAGTTCGTCAAGAGCGTCCATTCGCCCAATGTCACGACCTCGGGCAAGCCACTGCCGGTTTGCAGCACCTGCCACACCGCGCACACCATCAGCCGCACCGATGACGCCGGCTTCGAACTCGGCATCATGAATACCTGCGGCAAATGCCACGCGGAAATCTCCAAGACCTACTTCGAAACCTACCACGGCAAGGTTTCGCGCCTCGGCTACACCAACGCGGCCAAGTGCTACGACTGCCACGGTTCGCATGACATCGCGAGCGTGAATGATCCGCGCTCGCACCTGAGCCGCGATAATGTGGTGGCAACCTGCCGCAAGTGCCACTCCAGCGCGACTCGCCGTTTTGCCGGCTACCTCACGCATGCGACGCACCACGATCCCAAGAAGTACCCCATCCTGTTCGTCGCCTTCTGGGCGATGACCGGATTGCTGGTCGGTACCTTCGTCATCGGCGGCCTTCACACCGTGTTGTGGCTGCCGCGCGCGTTCCAGATGCGGCGCGAACTCAAGCAGGCCGAGGCCGAGGAAGAAGCTGCCCTCCGTGCCGAAGCCGAAAACGAGCCGCCGAAGCCGCCCGCGGGGAAGGAATAATCATGTCGAGCCTATCTCAGGAGTGTGCAAAATGACCGAAAGTCTCAATCGATCGACCGCACCGGCGCAAGGGGAGCAGCCTCATGAGGAGCATCCCCGCGGACTCGAGTATGTTCGCTTCGTACCGCTCGAACGAGGTATTCACGCGACCATGGTCGTCTCCTTCATCACCTTGGCCACCACGGGGATGACGCTCAAGTTTTCCTATACTCCGTGGGCGCGCGTGCTCTCGCGCGTGCTGGGAGGCTTTCAAACCGCCGGCTACATCCACCGCTTCGCCGCCGTGGTCATGTTCACGCTTTTCGTGACCCACCTGGTGTCGCTGCGCAATCTGAAGAACCGCAAGTACGGCAGCTGGGCCAAGATGATCCTCGGGCCCAACTCCATGGTGCCGGGAATGAAGGATGCGCAGGAATTCGTCCAGACCATGAAGTGGTTTCTCGGCAGAGGTCCGCGTCCGCAATACGGGCGCTGGACCTACTGGGAAAAGTTTGACTACTTCGCGGTGTTCTGGGGCATTTTCATTATCGGCTCCACCGGTCTCACGCTCTGGTTCCCGGTCTTCTTCACCCGCTTTTTGCCGGGATGGTTCATCAATCTGGCGACCATCATTCACAGCGATGAAGCTCTGCTGGCCACCGGGTTTATCTTCACGGTCCACTTCTTCAATACCCACCTGCGTCCGGAAAAGTTTCCCATGGACGTAGTCGTGTTCACCGGCCAGATGCCGCTGGCCGAGCTGCGGCGCGACAAACCGATGGAGTATGAAGATATGGTTCGCAGAGGCGAGCTCAGGAGCCATCTGGCCGAACCTCATCCCGCCGTGGTGGTGAAACTGATCCGCGCCTTTGCCTGGGTGGCGCTGAGTATCGGCTTCAGTCTGGTCATCGGGATCATCTACGCCATGATCTTTGCCTACCGCTAGAGCGGTGGCGGGGATCGCGGATCGGGTTCACCGAGACTCCGCTCTTCTGGCTGCACCGCGATTTGGCTTCTCCGCATGCATCGCGCCACGGGCGGATACATGCGGAGACCGGCTCTGAAATCTGGTGACCGACGGGGGGCTGCTCAGGTACACTGATCCGACGCAAAAATGCATAACGTGGCCCGGTGTGGGATGGATCTTGAACGGGATATTGGCTGACGCTCAAGCACGTTGAAAAGGAAGCCCGACGCGGCGAATGCCGCGCGGAAACGGTACGGCGCTCCGTACGAGTTTGACAACAGATTCAGGACCGCGGCTGCCGCACTACTGTTGCAGGAGATTCGCATGACCGATTCCGGGCCCCGTACGCCCAGTTCCCCGCAGAATGAAGGGTTCTCTTACAAGTCCCTGCTGCGCAACTACATCAGTCTTTCAGGAATGGCGCTAGCCGCTATTTCCCTGGCCAACATCCTGGTCCTCGTCCTCATCGACGTAACCGCCGCGGAGCCCAACCCCTATACCGGACTCCTCGCCTACATGGTGCTTCCTGCCTTTCTGGTGCTCGGCCTTGTCCTCACCGCGTTTGGATTGTGGCGCGAGCGCGATCGCCGCCTCCGGGCCACCTCCGGCGCGCCTCTGCAGGTCAACATCGATCTGGCGCATCCCGCTCACCAGAGCCGGCTCGTGTTCTTCGGCAGCGCGGTGGCCGTGTTCATCCTGCTCAGCGCCTTTGGCAGCTATCGCGCCTATGAGTTCACTGACTCCACCACATTTTGCGGTCAGCTCTGCCACACCGTGATGCACCCCGAGGCGGTGGCTCACGACCACTCGGCCCACGCGCGGGTCAGCTGCGTGGAGTGCCACGTCGGCGCCGGCGCAAGCTGGTATGTGAAGTCGAAGATGTCCGGTTTGCGCCAGGTTTTCAAAACCGTCCTCAACACCTACCCGCGTCCCATCGAGTCGCCGGTCGCCAATCTGCGCCCGGCCTCCCAAACCTGCGAGCAGTGTCACTGGCCTCGCAACTTCTGGGGAGCCCAGCTGAAGGTCTTCAACCACTTCGGCTCCGATGAAGCCAACACTCCGCGCCAGATCCGCCTGCTCATCAAGACGGGCGGCGGCGATCCTAACTCCGGCCAGGGAGCCGCCGGAATTCACTGGCACATGAACATCGCCAACAAGATCGAATACCGCAGCGATCCCAAGCGCCAAATCATGTCCTGGGTCCAGCTCACCGATCCCAAGGGTAATGTCACCGTATACACCGCTCCCGGCTCGGACACAGCCTCTACCAGCAAGCTGGAGCAGCGCCGCATGGATTGCGTCGATTGCCACAACCGCCCCACCCACATCTATCTTCCGCCCGACCGCGCCGTCGATCGCGCCATGGCCGCCAACCTGATCAGCCCGGCGCTGCCGTTCGCCAAGGCCCAGGGCGTGCAGATCCTGACCGCCGAGTACAAGACCACCGACGAGGCGAAAGCCGCCATCGCCGAGAAGATCCCGGCGTTCTACCAGCAGAAGTATCCCCAGCTGGCCAAGGACCACGCCGGCGACATCCAGAACATGGTGTCCCAGCTGCAGCGCATCTTCAGCGAAAACATCTTCCCGGAGATGCATGTGGACTGGCGCACCCACCCGGACAACGTCGGCCACTATTACTTCAACGGCTGCTTCCGTTGCCATGACGGCAACCACAAGAGCGCCGACGGCAAGGTCATCACCAAGGAATGCAACTCCTGCCACACCGTCCTGTCCCAGGAACAGGGCGTGCTGCCGGCTGCCGTGGTCAACACTGCCATGACCTTCAATCATCCGGTCGATCTGGGCGACCTGACCGCCGTCAACTGCTCCGACTGCCACAGCGGCGGAGTCGGACCGTAGCCGGAAGCCAAAGCCATCGGCCCCGCCGGATGACCTCCGGCGGGACTGTTTTTGCGGCAATACGGGTAGCTTCGCTCCACTTCATCGGAGGCTTCCAAGTCCTCCCGTGATGCGCATCACGGGGCCGCTGTGACAGGAATCATCGCCCTCGGGCTATCCATCCTCGTACCTTTATAGTTTGCGGTCGGAGCCTCGATCGTTTAGGAGAAGTCATGAACGCGAGCTCTCTCACCGGCGCCGGTGAACCTCTGCCGCGCCTGGTATTTTGGGAAGTCACCAAAGGCTGTAATCTGCGTTGCCTGCATTGCCGCGCCACCGCTACCGAGCTTGCCTCTCCCAACGACCTGCCCACCGCGCAATGCCTGACCATCATCGATCAGATCGCCGCTCTCTCCAACCCGATCCTGGTGCTCTCCGGAGGCGAGCCGCTCTTTCGTTCGGACATCTTCCAGCTGGCGCAGTATGCCACCGAGAAAGGGCTGCGGGTCGCCCTGGCCACCAACGGAACCCTGGTCACCAAGGAAGTTGCCGTCCAGATCGTCGAAGCCGGCATCCAGCGCGTCTGCATCTCGCTGGACGGCGCGAACGCCGATACCCACGACAGCTTCCGCGGAATTCCCGGCTCCTTCGACGCCGCCATCTACGGCTTGCGGAATCTAAAAGCGCTGGGCATGCCGGTGCAGATCGACATGACCATCGCCCGGCACAATGCAGGCGAGCTGCCCAAGATGCTGGAACTGGTACGCAACCTCGGCGCCGATGCCCTGCATACCTTCCTGCTGGTACCGGCCGGCTGCGGCGTTGGCATCGCCGAATCCCAGATGGTTGCGCCCGATGAGTACGAGCGCATCCTCAACTGGTTCTACGACCAGGCCGCCGATGGCGATCTCGAACTCCAGGCCACCTGCGCGCCCCAGTGCTCCCGCGTGGAGCGCCAGCGCCGCGCGGCCGAGCGCAAGCAGGAGAGTCCCGCTGCCGCACTCAGCCAGCCGGCCATCGGCGCCACCGAAATGACCATGCCCGGCTCCACTGCAATCGCCCTCAAGAGCGGCGATGAGAAGTTGGGCGCGAGCGGCCTTGGCCACGATGGCAGGCCGCAACATCCCCACGGCGACCCCAACGACATGACCAAGGGCTGTCTGGCCGGGACCGGCGTCTGCTTCCTATCCTTTGAAGGCGAAGTCTTCCCCTGCGGACACCTGCCCGCCATCGCCGGCGATTTGCGCCAGCGGTCATTTGCCGATATCTGGAAGAATGCGGCGGTGTTTGCCGACCTTCGCGACACCGGCAAGCTGGAAGGCAAGTGCGGCTGCCGCGAGTTCCGCAACGTCTGCATGGGATGCCGCGCCCGCGCCTGCGCCGCCAACGGAAACTACATGGCCGAGGAACCTATCTGCGCCGATGAGTCCGGGGCGATGGCCAACAAGGAATAGCGTCTACTCATCGGCAAATAAGAACGGCGCGGATCTGATCCGCGCCGTTCTTATTTGTGCTCTTCGCGTCTTACCGTTTCGGCCGCTGGAAAATCGACGGGTCGATCTCGGGGTTCAACTTCATATCGTTAAGAACCTCGCTGGCCTGCTTCGCACCGTTGGCGAGCATCTCCATCTTCGTCGGATACTTCAGTCCCTCGAAGTTATCCCACTTCGCGTACTTGGTGGTGTAGCGAGCTCCCGCTTCGGTATGCTCTTCCTGAAGCAGCGTTCCATCAGGGCCGATCCACCAGCGCACCGCCAACCCGTCGGCATTCACGTCGACCACGGTTGCCTCGGTGTCGCCCAGCTTTTCCTTGCCGGTCGCGGTGAACGTGTATTTCGGGTCGTCGGCGTGTTGCAGCACGTTCAGAAAGTCACGCTTCAACTGCGCATCCACGGCATCGCGCTGGCCAGGCGTAAGATCCTCCACCTTCGGCCCCGAAATGAATGAGGCCTCCGGTGACACCACCTGCCAGATGACTCCACTGGGAAAGGAGATCTTCTGGACCTGTTTGTCCGGATAGATGGTGCTCTGGTCGATCACCATCTCAGCATTCTCCTGGCTCATCGTCAGGTGCTGGCGCAGAGTCTTCACCGAAGCGACCTTGGCCGCTCCGCCCATGGCTTCGGCCAGCCTGGCAACCGCGGTTTTGCCTTCTGCCCGAGGATCGACTCCCGAACTCTCAGATAAGTTGCCGGTAGCCATCGCGCCCGGCTGAGTAGTCGAGTCCTGTGGGCCTGCGGCCTTGGCCTCAGGGGAGGGAATCGTGATGTCGATTGGCGTCACCGGCCCCAGCGCTGCCAGTTGCTTCTCAAATCCACCGGCGTTGCCCACCACCAGAACCTTCAGCTGCTCCTTGTGCAGATACTGGTTTGCCACCCGCAGAACGTCGGCCGCGGTAACCTTCTCGACCCCTGCGCGATATTTCTCCAGGAAGTCGCTTGGGTAGCCGTAGAAGTCGTAGGTTTCCTGCTCGTGCAGCACCTTGGACGGAGTATCGAAGTTGAAGATGAACGAGTTCAGGATCTGGTCCTTGGCGCGCTTCATCTCCGTCTCGGTGGGAGGGTCTTTCTTCATCAGCTCCACCTGCTCCCACAGCCCCTTGATCGCCTCCACCGTGGTCTCCGTCTTGGTCCCGATCTCCAGAATCGTCAGCCCCGGATGGTCCCAGTTGCTGCCCACTCCACCGCCTACCGAATAGGCCAATCCCGCCTTGGTGCGAAGGTTGATGAACAGCCGCGACGAAAATCCTCCGCCGAAGATTTCGTTCATCACCTGCAGCGCGAAGTAGTCCGGGTTTCGGCGCTCGATCCCCATGCCGATCATGTGGATCGAGCTCTGGTCCACGTCGCTTTTGTCCACCAGGTAGATCCCCGGCTTGGCCGGATCGATTTCCACCTTCGGCTCCACGACTTTTTCTCCACTCGGCCAATCGCCAAACGTCTTGCGCAGCGTCGCCTCCATCTCATTCGAGTCGAAGTCGCCCACCAGGCCCAGGATGATGTTGTTGGGAGTCACGTGCTGCTTGTGCCACTGCAGCAGGTCTTCGCGTGTCACCGCCCGCACCGTCGCATACTCGGGAACGCGCGCGTAGGCGCTCTGCTTGCCGTAGCCCAGGATATCGGTCTGCATCTCGGCAATGCTGTCGGTCTCATCATTGCGCCGCGAGATGTCGCTGTACATCTCCTTCTTGGCCAGCGAAAGCTTGTCCTCGCGGAACGCCGGATGCTGCAGCAGATCGGCGAAGATTCCCAGCACATCGGGGAAATCGCCCTTCAGGCAGCTGAAGCTGATGCTGGTGTCGTCGTCGCCGCCGCCGGTCTCCACCTTGGCCGCGCGCGCCTCCAGAGAGTCATCCAGCGCATCGCCGCTCAGCTTCTCCGTGCCGCCCGTGCGCCAGGTTGAGCCGTACAGCTCCACCAGCCCGGCCTTTTCCGCAGGCTCGGAATCGGACCCTCCGCGAATCATCGCCGAGCCGGAGATCAGCGGCAACTCGTGGTTCTCCGTCAGGAAGATGGTCATGCCGTTCGGCAGCACCACGCGTGTTGGCTGCTTCGGGGCGAACGGCGGCAGCGGGGGAATCGCAATCTGTTTCCAGTTGGTGGCCGGAGGCGTGGACGCTCCCTTCTGCGCCTGCATGGAACCCAGCAGCAATGCGGCGCTCATCGCCGCCATCAGAATCTTCCTCGTCATTGCTGTGCCCCCTGCTGTGCTCCGTGGTTCATCTTCATCGCTGCGCCCTGTGTCTCAAGAATTCCCACCGTGCGGTTGGAATCCACAAACACTTCGTTGGCCACCCGCATCACGTCCTCGTTGGTTACCGCATCCAGTTTGTCGATCCGGCGGAACATCTCGCGCCAGTCACCGTACTTCATCTGGTTTTCCGCCAGGTTGTTGGCCAAGCCCTGGTTGTTGGCCAGGCTCCGCAGCAGCGCCGCCTTGGAGCGGGTCTTCACCATCTGCAACTCCTCGGGCGTCACTCCGTCGTGCTTCAACTTTTCAATCTCATCGTGGATCGCCTTCCCCATTGCATCGGCGCTTTGTCCCTGGGCCGGGACCGCATAAAACGCGTACAGGTTGCGGTATTTGTCTCCGGGGAAACCGGCAAAACCTTCGGCCGTGATCGCAATGCGCTGGTCGCGCACCAGCGAGCGGTACAGCCGCGAGGTGCGTCCCTCGCTCATCACGCTGCTGATCACCGAATACACCACGTCGTCCTTGTCGCGGTAGCTCGGCTTCTGGTAGCCCTCAAGATAGAAGGGCTGCGACGGGTCCTGGAGCACCACGCGCCGCTCCGAGTTCTGCTTGGTCTGCGTCGTCTCGTACTCTTCCGGCTTGGTGCCGGCGGGGATGCGCCCAAAGTATTTCTCTACCACGGCGAACGTTGGCTCCGGCTCCAGGTCGCCCACCAAAGCAACTACCATGTTGCTGGGAACGTAATATTTCTTGAAGAATCCGGCTGCGTCGGTCGCCGAAAAGTGCCGCAGGTCGCTGGTGTACCCAATCCCCGGACGGTGATACGGGCTGCCGTCGTAGGCCACCGACAGGAACTGCTCCACCAGTCTTCCCGTGGAAGAGGAATCCGTGCGCATCCGCCGCTCCTCCATCACCACGTCGCGCTCTTTGTAGAACTCGCGCATCACCGGATGCAGAAAGCGCTCCGACTCCAGAAAGGCCCATAGCTCCAGCCGGTTGGCGGGCAGCGAGTAGAAGTATTGCGTGCTGTCCAGGCCGGTCGATGCGTTCAGCCCCACTCCGCCGTTGCGCTCGATGAGCGTGGCAAACTCGTTCTTCACCACGTACTGGTCGGCGTCTTCGCGCGCTTTTTCCCACGCCGCCTTCAGCTCCGCGATCTTCTTCTCATCGCGATGTACCAGGCGGTGGTTCTCGCGGTCATACTCGGCGTAAATCGTTTCCACCTTCGCCAGCGCCGCTTTTTCCGCCGTGATGTTGGTGGTCCCGATATTGTCGGTGCCCTTGAAGGCCATGTGCTCCATCATGTGCGCCAGCCCGGTCTTGCCCTCGGGGTCCTGCGCGTCGCCGGCGTCCACTACGCTGAAAAAGGAAAATACCGGCGCCTCGGGGCGCCGCAACAGAATCACGGTGAGTCCATTGGGAAGGGTTCGAACCTGAACGCGTTTCTCAAACGATGCTAAGTCCTGCGCCAGTGCTGTCTGGATCATCCAGAACAGAACCAGCAGAGGAAGGTAGGCTTTCAGCCGTCTCATCGTGCCTCCGTGGAAGCCGTACCGGCTCCCAAACTCCCGAGTTTACAGTCCCGAGGCCAGAGATGTCGAACCATCCGCCGCCGCTTTCATATCGCAGCTTACGCATCGCGCCGGATTCATCACACATCGAAGAGCCGGTACGGAGTGGCAACTCCGCCGGCCTGTAAAATCGGCAGCGCAACGTTGTGCACAGGGATTCCCGCCGTGGTCTTTCCGTCGGCGGAGCCATGGTGAGCGTGGCCGTGCAGCACCAGGTTCGCCCCATGCCGGTCCACCACCTCAGCGAGCCGGGAGTTTCCGAGATACGGATAGATCTCCACCGGTTCGCCCTTCGCCGTCTCCGCCACGGGAGCATAGTGCAGCACAACCACGCGCCGCTCGGTACGCAGCTGAGACATGGCAAGCTCCAGTTTCATCGCCTCGTCAATCGAAACCTGCACGAAGCGCTTCACCTCCGGCTCGCCGAAGGCGGTCAGCATCCCGCGTCCAAAGCCCCCGGGGAATCCTTTGGTTCCGGCAAAGCCCACGCCATCGCGCTCGTAGCCGCTGCCATCCAGTACGGCAATTCCTGCCGAGGTCATCAGCTTCGTCAACTCGTCCTGCTGTCCGCTCTCAAAGTCGTGATTGCCCAGCACTGCCACAATGGCAACGCGCAGCCGCACCAGCATGTTCAGCAGCGATTCCATCTCCGCCACGCGTCCGTAGTTGGTCAGGTCTCCGGCGACGACCAGCAGATCGGCGTGGTCGCGCACGTGCGACATCTCCTCCCTGATCTTGTCGTAGCTTTGCGGAGTGTAGTGGAGGTCCGCGACCGCCGCAATCCTCATCGCTTTTCCTCGCCGCGCGAGGCAGCCAACCGGCTTCGCAGCAGTTCATTCAGATCGGCCATGCCCCATTCCGCTACGTCGATGGCAAACATCTTGTGGTCGATCAGGCTGCCGCGAAACGGGGCGTGCTGGTGGGGATCTTCAAGCTCTGTATGAAGCCGGGATAACAGATCTGCCCACACCGCGCGCGGGACGAACTCCGAATGCGCGGGGTAGACGTACTGGTAGAGCACCAGGGCCCACAGCAGCACCATCCAGTGCTCGTCGATCAGTTGCAGAATGCGGGCCCAGTCCAGCTTTCCGGCGGTTCCATAAATCACGTGAACAATGTCGGCGCCGTCAAAGCGCTCCCGGCGAGTGACGAAGAGCTTGGACACGATCAATTCCTCCGCCGCCAGAACCTTCACGCGGACATTGAGGACCTCGGTGACCTTGGCGCGCTCGATCCATTCGTTGCCCACCACAATCGCGCCGTTGCTCATGCCCGTAATCAGGTCCACATAGTAATCTCCGCGGTGGGCCTTGAAGAGCCATACCGGGTCGCGCACCTCGGTTTCAAAGCCAGCGGATGCCAGCGTGGCCAGCGCGCCGGCAACTTCCTCATGAGCCAGAAAGAGATCGAGATCTTTGGTGTCGCGACAGATTCCGGTGTGCCGATGCAACGCAAAGGCTCCACTCACCGCGAACGGAATCCGTCGCGCACGGAAGAGATTGAGCACCTCGACGTACAGAGCCAACTGCTCAGGCGCAAATATCTGAGGAGTGGAACTGCTGACCGGAAGCGCTTTTTCCTGAGGCCGGGACATGCCTCATTGGATGGTCTGCCGGGCGGCGGTGTTGCGGAAGTTGCAAGGATCCTGGAAACGGGGTTTCAGTACAGGGCAGCTTCGCCCTCGGGACGCGTTTTCCAGCGCCGGTGCACCCATAGCCACTGGTCGGGATAGGCCCGCACCGCGCGCTCGATCGCCGCGGTGTAGTTCTGCGTGTTGGCCACCACGTCGGCTTCGTCGTCGCCGGTGCACACCAGGGGAATGCCCGGCTCAAAGCGAATGCGGTACTTGCCCAGCGCCTCGTCCCAAATGGTGAACGCAGGCAACACGGCCGCGCCGGTGCGCATGGCGACCCGCGCAATTCCTGCCGCCGTGCACGCGGGACGCCCGAAGTAGTTTACAAACACACCCTGCGGCGGAGTCATGTTGGTGTCCATCAGCGCGCCCACGGTCTCGCCGCGCTTCATGGCCGCCAGCAGGCCGCGCGCATACTCGTCTTTGTCGTGAATCTTATTGCCGTGCAGCGAGCGCAACTCGAGCACCCAGCGGTCCAGCAGAGGATTGTCCAGCTTGCGCGCCACAATATTCAGCCAGTGCCCATGCAGCGAGTGGACGAACGAGCCGATCTCCCAGCCGCCCAGGTGCGCCGTCATAAACAGCACGCCCTTGCCGCGGTCGCGAGCCGCCAGGTAATTGTCCAGCCCGTCATAGACCGCGATGCGGTCCACGTTCTCCAAAGTGTATTCGGGAAACTTTGTGACCTCGGCCAGCAACCGCCCCAGCGAGCGGTACACGCCCTTCAGAATCGCATCGCGCTCGCCCTGCGATTTCTCCGGAAACGCCAGCTCCAGGTTGCGCATCCCCACACGCCGCAGACGCGGATGCAGCCGGTACACCGTCATCCCAATGCCAATCGCAAGGCCGCGCGCCACCGGACGCGGCAGCCAGCGCAGCGTCTGTGCGATGAACCACACAGGGAGATACTCCAGCCAATCACTCATCAGAAGAGATTCGACCGTATCAAATCGCAACTCGCAAGGTCAACCAAGTTAGACGCAAGCAGCTGGTGAAGGATTACACGCGAGCAGGGAAGCGGCTCAGGCCCTCTTTCGGCTTTCTGCCAGCATCCGCTCTCTGAGGATACGATTTGCCCGCGTCTGGTAGCCCTTACCCGGTCTCTTGAGCCATGCCACGATATCCGCATCCAGACGCAACGACACAGCCTGCTTCACTGGCCGGTAAAACAAGCCGCGTACGGCATTCTTCCATGCGTCTGGAGGAAGTTCCGCAGCGTCGATTGTATCGATCAGATCATCCGGCAGAGCGGCCAAAGACGCCAACTCCCGCTTCTGTTTGGCCGTAAGGGTTTTTCCCGGCGTGTGCGTAACCGTAACCGTCCTAGCTGCCTTGGCTGCCTTCGGCATAGGTCCTCCGTTCTCTCGGTGTGGCTTTTCGCGCCGAGATGATTCGAATGAATTCTTCATCCGTACTCACCGATACAGTATGAGCGACGAGCAGCACATGAATTCCATTCACCATTCCGATCGTCTGCCATCGCAATTCACCATCCACTGTTCGTTCCGGTGTGGATACATGATGGATATCGTCAAACGCGAGAATGGCCGTCTCAAAGCCGATGCCGTGCTTTTGCCGGTTGATCCGGTTTTTATGTTCATCCCAGGCAAATTGCACGGCCATCCTGTGTCCGGACGTAGTTGTATATACAGTAGAACGATTCCATGCCGCGCGCAAGTCCAAACGGGGGCGCATGACCGCGTCCCTCTACTTCGCATATACTCCAGAGCAAAAGGAGTTCCATGGCACAGGTCAGCCGCGCCGTAAAAACAGCGTTCCTACGCCTTTGTCCGGAAAGCCTCCGCCGGCATCTGCTTGAATCGCGGCCCAATCTCCGCAAGGCCGCGCCCGCAGGAATGCAATTCCGGTTTTCGTCCTATCTGGGAGACATTCCTGTCCATATCGATACCACTTACAAGGTGGAAAGAATCATGTGGACCGGCGAGTACGAGCCGCCGCTGATTGGCTTCCTGCAATCGCACAACACCGAGGGCTGGACCTGTCTGGATGTGGGCGCCAACGTCGGCGCGGTGGCCCTAGCCCTGGCCAAATTTGTCGGTCCCACGGGGAAGGTGTATGCCTTCGAGCCCGGCCCGCCCAATCAGCAACGCCTGCGCAATAACTTCGCGCTGAATCCCGCGCTGCTTGCCCGCACGGAACTGCTCGCATGCGGCGTCGGCGACCGGCCCGGCGAGTTATGGTGGGCCGAAGAGCCGGGCAACCCCGGCAACGCGCTGCTCTCCGACAAGGGAACCCACAAGATCCCGGTCATTACGCTCGACGCCTTCTTGAGCGAGCGGCAGTTGAACCGCGTGGACTTTCTGAAAATCGATGTCGAGGGCATGGAGTTAGAGGTGATGCGCGGCGCCGCAAAGCTGCTGAGCAACTTCCATCCCGCCATGTACTTCGAAACCCTGCCGCGTTATGTCGCTTCAGGGCGGGGCGCCACCTTCGCCGATATGGAAAAGTTTCTCGTCGGCGAGTTCGGATACGTGCTCTACCGGCTCGGCAAGGCTGGGCAGCTCAGCCCGCTCGGCGGAGGCCGTCCCGGCGGTTATACCATCGCGGTGCACCCTCAAAAGCCGCTGCAACCGCGCTAGCGCCGCTCCTTCGGTTGATGCATACCACAACTGGCGGGTGCCCCGGGTTCCGCGCCCCGTTGTTGGGCGCTAACCTGGGAGAGCAGCAGTTTAACCGCTGAATGAAAAGCCCGCCCCGGTTGCCGAGGCGGGCGGTACGGCGCGTTAGCTTACCGGCCGGCGTACTTCACCAGCGCGGCATGCCACGGCTCTGCATCCTTGGGCGAGGGAATCTGGCCGTGCAGAATTGTCCGGAACGGAATCATGTGCCCGTAGAAATCGCGCGTGTCGTCCTTATGCTGTTCCAGCACCGCGCCGTTCAGCGAGATTCCGGCGAACAGGCCTTTGGTGCGCGAATAGGTTAGCAACTCGGCTTGCATTTTCCAGTCGGTCGAAGCATCGGCATGCCGGCCCACCGGTCCGGCGGCCACGCTGGCGTCGCCGCCCAGCTTCACCTTGCTGGCCAGCAGCCCGGCCATTCCACGGTCATTCATCACCAGCATGACGATGTCGGCTGCCTGGCCGCCAATCTGGAAGCCGAAGCTGCCGCCTCGCAGGGTGAAAAAGGCGGGCGCGCTCCAGCCGTGGTCGGTGCGGCAGCTGGCAACGCCCTTTCCGTAGGAGCCGCCCACTCCGAACGCCCCCTTCAGCATATTGGGGATCACGGCAATGCACTTGGCGTTGCCGATCACGTTATCCGGAACTCCACCGTCCGGCGCCGACATGATTTCGCCCAGAATGGTGGCGCTGTCCTGCAGACGGTCAATATCGGAGGGGCGGTCAAACGCCAAGGCCGCCTGGGTGCAGAGAAGTGCAACCAGCGCAATCAGAACTCTCTTCATTTGGATTCCTTCCATCAGTCTTCAGACTGCATTGCAGAATCATACATCGTCCATTCCTATGTAGCTCGTTGCACGCCGGATTCCATCTTGCGCAATAAAAATGGCCACCGCGCGAACGGTGGCCGGGAGCGATTGGTTCCTTCGATCTGTACAGTCTTTACCGGTTGACCAGCGAGTGTGTGATGGCGTGCACCGAAAGCGCGATGCGGTTCTGCACGCCCACCTTGCGCATCAGCTTGGCCACGTGCGCTTTTACCGTGCGCTCTTCAATGCCCAGGGCGGAGCCGATCTCCTTGTTGGAGCGTCCCGCAACCAGCAATTCCAGCACTTCTTTTTCGCGGTCGGTAAAAGTGACACGGCCGGCAGGGAAGATTCTTCCGGGCGAAGAGGTGACCCGCTCGATGAACGTGGAGAGCACCCGGCGCGGCGCCCACACCGATCCCTGGTTCACAATGCGAATCGCCATGGCGAATTCGTTGGGGCTGGCGGCCTCGTCCACATAGCCTTTGGCGCCGGCGGCCAGTGCCTTCAAAATCATCTCGTCGTCCGCGCCGGCTCCCGTCACCAGGATGCGCAGGTCGGGGCGCGTGGCTTTCAGCCCGGCCATCACGTCGAACAGGTTCTGGTTGCCGCGGCTGCCCAGCAGGATCAGATCGGCGTCGGCATTGCTGGCAATGTCGCTTGCCGAAGCCGATACCAGTTCCATGTCGGGCTCGGAGTCAAATAGCGCGCGAAAGCCGATGAAGCGCAGCGGATCGCTTTCCACCACCGCAATCTTCACCTTGGTGGAGGCAGGGGGTTGTGAGCTTGGCGGCGCTTCGGAGCCTTTCCTTTTGGCGGATGCAGGCGCCGGCGCCTGGGCAGAAGATGCGTTCTTGGATCCGGGGAGGTTGACCATAGCGTATAAGATTACCCACTTTACGACAAAAAGACAGAGAAAACAGAGCACGGTCACTGTCCATAGGTACAGCGCCGAAAATCCGTATCCGAGTATACCCACGGAATAGCCGGACATGGACAAATGCGCCAGAAAAATATTTCGTATGCCCAACCAATCCGGACTTACCGCGGACTAAGTTGAAACTCCGTGCCCTCCTAAGTGCTCCTCTGCATTTCTGCGTTCCCGTTTCTGCGGCACACTCGTTTTGTTACCTGAGCGACTGACTTTTGGACTGCACCTTCGCTGAGCAGAATTCTCTGGGGGAAAACCGCACAGAGGGTGGCCAGTCCGGGACCACGGGCCGCGCATGGACGAACCTGTCCGCGCGGCCTGTTTCTCCTTATCCGCAGCCGTCGCCTTGATTCCACACTGATGTCGAATTGCCGTTGCGATATTTCGGGCCAGTCTGCCTGGCGGGAAAGATGAAGAGCCGCACCCTACGAACCGGGCTCCTTTTACTCAGCTTTGCGCCGGGCGCGCTGCTTGCCGCCGCCGCGCAGAGTTCTTCCTACGCGCCAGACCACATCCGGCCCGCCGCCAGCCAAACCAGAATCGAAATCCTTCAGCGCCAGTTCCTCGACAGCGATGACCCCGCCCTGCGCGACCATCTTCTCGCCGAGCTGAAATCGGAGGGCCGTCGCACGGCCGGCGCAGCGGCGCTGAACGCGGCGGTCAACGCCATGCTCCCGGCGGCTTCCTCGGTTGACCAGGCCGAGCAGTTGCTGGCGATTGCGGCCGCCAATCCCGATGGGGATTCGGCGGGAGCCGCTGACCTGTCCGCCGATCGGCCATTCCTGGTGGATGCGCGCAGCGCGGCCCAGGCCGCGGCGCAGCCGCAAGGCGACGTGGAGGCGCTGGCCGACGTTCGCATCGACCACCTAGAGCTCGGCAACGATGGCCAGGCCCGGTCCCACGTGCAGCAGCTCTGGCGCATCAACACCGCGCAGGGCGCGAAAAACTTTGCCTCCCATCCTCTGATGTATGCCGGCATGAGCGAAAGGCTCTGCCTGCTGCGCGCCCGCGTGCTCCAACCCGGCGGCGGCGAAGTGCCGGCCCTGACCTCACCCGACCAGCCCGTGGTGGATCGAAGCGTGTTGATGTACTTCGACTCGCGCACCAGGGAACTCCGTTTTCCGCGGCTGGAGCCCGGCGACCTGGTCGAGATCGACTACCTTCTGCTGCCCGCCGCCGCGGTCAATCCCTGGGCGGGATACTACGCGCACCTGGACCTGTTCGGTGACGGCTTGTCCACCCGGCTGCGCCGCCGTGTGCTGGTCGCGCCCTCCGCCATGCAGTTGTACGTCGTCGAGCACGGCGTCGCCCCGGCTGCCGTCCACTCCCAGGACGGTGAAACCACTCGCGTCTGGGAGATGCGGGACATCGCCGCCACGCCCTCCGAAGCCATGTCGCCCGGAGCCAGCTCGCTTGGCCCCTACCTGCATGTCTCCACTATCGGCAGCATGGAGCAGTTTGGCCGCTGGTACGCAGCCTTGCTGCAGCCTTCGCTGGAACTGGACGCGAATCTGCGCGAGCTGGCCCGCCAGATTCGCGATCGCAACCTGACCACCCAGGGCAAGGTACAGGCGGTGTATGAGACGGTGCAGCGCAATACCGGCTATGCCGCCTTCGAGTTCGGCGTCCACAGCTATCAGCCCTATCCGCTGGCCCTCGTCGATCGGCGCGGCTTCGGCGACTGCAAGGACAAGGCGGCGATGATCGTCGCCCTGCTGCGCGCCGTCGGCGTCCCGGCCGAGTTCGCCATGGTGCGCACCCGCTCGGCAGGAGAGATCTCGCCCGATGCCTACTCCGTGCAGCTGTTTAACCACGCCGTGGCCTACGTCCCGGAGCTTGACGTGTTTCTGGACGGCACCGTGGAGTACGCCGCGCCCGGCGAGCTGCCGCCCGACGACCAGGGAGCCATCGCCTTCACCGTGGATGCCGATGGCAAGGTCACCCGGCGCATCGTGCCCTTTACGGCGCCCGAGGCCAGCCGGGTCACTCGCCAGGTGCAGGCTCGGCTCTCGCCCAATGGACATCTGAAGTTCCTCGCCCAGACCCGCTACGCCGGATATTTTGCCGCCGTCGAGCGCCGCACCAGCCAGTCCGACGATCTGGCCGGGAGCTCGCAGGCGGCGCTGGCCCGCTTCTATCCCACCGTCCGCGTTGCTCACGCCGTCGCCGAAGGCACCGCGCGCGCCTCGCGCGAGGTGGAACTGAAGGTGGAAGGCGAGATCGACGCGGCCACCTGGCCCAACAAGGTCATGGCTCCCGAAGGCACCATTCAGGAAGCTGCGTATCAATCGGCCGCGGCGCATGTCCTGACCCTGCACAGTTCGCTGCACACCGCCGCGCTGACCGCGAAATACGCATCCCAGCCCAGCCGGCAAAATCCGCTGCTACTCCCGGCCACGCCCAGCGAACATGAGGTCTTCGACTACGAGCTGCCAGACGGTGCCGAGGCCAGTCTCCCCAGCGACACCCGTCTGCAGACTCCCTTTGGACGCGTCGAGGTGAGCTATCGCCGCGACGCCGGCAAGCTGCGCGTGGAAACCTACACCGAGCTTGCTCCGGTTACAATCAGTCAATCGGACTATTCAGCTTTCCGTGCATTCTGCCAAGCGGCCGACCAGGCCTTGCGGCGGGAGGTCACCATCCTGTTGCCATGACGATCCGGAACCTCATCGACGGGGCACGCACCCAGCCGGGTGCCCCAGGTACCGCGCCCTGTAGTCGGGGCGCTAACCTGGGAGAGCAGAATGCCTCGGCATCCAGCAAACCGAGAATTGCCGCCGCCGCGCTGTTTCTGTTTGTGCTGTGCGCGGCCATGCCTCCGCATGCCGTGGGACTTCGGCTGTTTGGGATCTTCGGCCACGCCGCCGGAGCCGGGACGCTGCCTGAAACCAGTCCGGACAACGGCCAGGCCGAGAACCAGGCCGAGATGGTGGAGAACTCGCGCGATGCAGGATTGCTGACCGACTGGCACTTCATGGGACGCTACGGCCACGACAAGGCGGATCTGGCGCGCAGCTTTGCCCCCGAACGCTGGTTTGCCAAACAAGCTGCCAGGCAGGCCGCCCTGCAACCGCCGGAGGAAAAAAACGCCAGCTCATCCGGGAAGAACCTTCCCGAAAAGGCCCTGGAATCGCTGCGCTACGAAATGGTCTTTCCCGAGGGAACCTTCGTGCTGCCGCCCAGGCGGGCCGGGCGCGACGGCGTCTTGTACGCTCTATCCTGCACTTACCTGAGCAGTAGCGGCGATTGGAATGTCTATCTGGAGAGCGCCGCCCAGGCCGTCGTCTTCGTCGACGGAAAGCGCGTGCTGGTTCGCGGGCCCAAGGCGTCCGGGACCCGGCGCGAAACCATCCACGCCGAAAGCGGCTACCACATGGTGATGGTCAAGTTCGTGCCGCAGGCCGCGCCCTTCCGGGTGGCCATTCTGCCGCCGAACTCCGGTTCGCGGCGCAAGAACAACACACCCTACCTGCAGCGCTCGTCCGCCTCGGAAGAGCTGCAGGCCGCGCTCCGCTGATCCACCTTCTCTAAACGAATTCCTCGTTCGACTGCACGCTACGCCGCTCGGCATCCTCGGCAAATCCTTCGCTCAGGCGGCTGAGCGTGGCAAAGATCTGCGCCGCGCGGTTGACGTATTCGGGAGCGTTCTCCCACAGATCTTCAAAGTGCTCCGGATACTCGCTGGCCAGCACTGCCAACCCGCCGGCAATTGAGGCCAGCCCCGCGGTGCGGCGTCCGGAGAGCGCCAGCACCGCTCCGGCTCCAACCGCCCCGCAGACCACCGCCTTCTTCCAGTTCTGCATGATTTCCCCCACCGGACGACGCCGGCTATTGAGCTCTGCCCCGGCCGCGCAATCGAATCCAGCCGCGCGCCGAACGTGCAACATTGTAACTCCTTAACGCGGCCCCGCACGCCTTCCAGTACCTGGCCGTGCACGGTGCGGATCGAAAGACCCGGCTGCCTGGGACGCAAGGAACGTGATACAACGGACGCATGAAATCCATCGAGTTGGCCGAACGCATCGGAGCCATCTGCGTGGGCGGCGACGTTGAACTGAGCCAGGTGGCCGGCTTTGCCTCCGCCACGCCCCATAGCCTCGTCTTCGTCGAGCATCCGCGCTACCTCGAACCCGCCCTGGCCTCCGCCGCCGGGGCGGTCATTGTTTCCGATAACGTGCCGGCCGACGCCGGTGCGGCCCAGAGCAAAGTCCTGCTCCGATGCCCCAATCCTCGCCTCGCCTTTGCGCTCGCCGCCGCCGAACTCCGCCGCGCCGCTCCCGCCGGCGGAAGCATCGACCCATCCTCGGTCATCGATTCCACGGCCAGCGTCGATCTCACCGCCAGCGTCGATGCGCTCTGCGTCGTCGGCGCCGGAGCCCGCATCGGAGCGCGCAGCCATCTTGGTCCAGGTTGCATCGTCGGCCACAGCGTCGTCATTGGCTCCGACTGCGACCTGGTGGCCCGCGTCGTGGTCCACTCCGGCACCACCCTCGGAGACCGCGTCACCGTCAAGCCCGGCGCAGTGCTCGGCGGAGACGGCTTCGGCTTCGTCCCTGACCCCGCCACTGGTCGTTACCACAAGTTTCCCCAGATCGGACGCCTTGAAATCGGCAACGACGTCGAGATTGGAGCCAATACCGCCATCGACCGCGGAGCTCTCGACGCCACCGTCATCGCCGACGGCGTCAAACTCGACAACCTCGTTCAGGTCGGCCACAACGTCCACATTGGGCGCAACGTCGTCGTCGCCTCGCAAACCGGCATCAGCGGCAGCTCGGTCCTCGAAGACGGTGTCATCGTCGGCGGCCAGGTCGGCATCGCCGACCACGTCCGCATCGAGCAGGGCGCCATCCTCGGAGCCCAGTGCGGCATCCCCAGCAAGAAAGTCCTGCGCGGCCCCGGAGTCGTCTTCTGGGGCACTCCCGCAAGGCCCATCGGCGAGTATCTTCGCGAACTGGCTACGCTGGCACGCCTGACAAAAAAGAAGAAGTAAGTTCTGACGCGGAGTTGAATTCCGATCGGATAGTGAGTTACTTGGCCTGTTTCCAACAGGTAATTGCGTCACGCTAGGAAACAACATGCAACGCCCGTTGCCTTGTCCGCAATCCAAATCTAGCAATGTGCGCGGGTGGCGGTTGGCCCATTCAAGCCCTCTTTTGGCTTGGGTGGGGCTTTTGACTTTGCGGTTGCGTTTGCTTTTCTTGACGCAAGATCGCCAAGGCACTCATTATTTTGGCGACCTCAGACTCGCTGGCGAGAGACCACCGGCGGAAGTGACCTTGGCGAAGCACAGCTTATTTGGGCTGCGCAGGGGTCTTTCGCTTCGCTCAAGATGACACTTCAATTCAAAGGCAAGGTAGTTGTCTGAAAATCGCCAAGGCGCTCACTATCCCGACGGGTGGCCCACATCCGCCCGCTGTTGGCGAATGTGGGAAGTGGAAAAGTACGAAGCTAGGCGTGCAATTACAGCGCCTCTGGCCATCGCTGAGCCCCGTGATAAATAGCCAGCACCACAATGCGGGCCTTCTCTACGGTGTAGGCAACGATGAATGGCGTGCGCGCAATTACCAGCTCGCGCGTGCCCGCAACCCGCCCTGCTCGGCCTGACATGGGAAACGATGCAAGCTGCTGCACGCTGGCGGCGATCTGCGTCGTGATCCGCGAGGCAACCTCCTCGCTGTTAGAGAGAGCGATGAAGTCGTGGGCCTGGTCGAGCTGCCGTGCCGCCTGCTCGGTCCATTCGATCACCGGCTGGCGCGCCCGCTCTGCTTGAGACGCTTCACAACATCTTCATGGCTCACCACACGCCCCTTGCGCATCTCGTCCAGTCCCTCGCGCACCAGCGCGTCCTGATAGGCGTGCAGTTCGAGGTAATTGCTGATCGCTTCATTGATCAGATAACTGCGCGGGCGATCCTGCGCGGCGGCCAGCGAATCCAGCGCCTCGATCTTTTCGGCGGCGGCCCGGAAGCTTATCGTCTTCTCACTACTACTACGCATAATGCCGAAACAATAGCATGTAATATTCTGTATTACAACGGACAGGTGGCCCACATCCGCCCGCAGTTGGCGAATGTGGGAAGTGGGAGAAGATGGAGGCTCGTGATGCGGAACTGCAACCTTTTGCCGCCACGCCTGCGAACGGATCGCGTTACCTGGCTTCGGCCATGGAAGCCGGGGTTTCGCCGCTGATCACTTTGCGCATTTGATGGGTTGCAATCGCAGCCAATGCGTTGTGGCCCGCCTCGGCCGGGTGGATTCCATCGTTTGGAGCAAACCAGGTTGGGGTCTCCCAGTTATCCACGGAGACGAGTTGTGTGCCGGAGTCGATCAGAAACACGTTCGCATCGCCGCTTGCGTTCACTGCGTTGCGAATTTGCGTCGCATTGGCGCCGCCCGTTCCGTCCTCGTCCGTCGCTTCGCCGCCGACCGGGATATAGAAGAAGATTTTTGTGCCCGGGAGAGTGGCGCGAGCTGCGGTCAGCCAACTCCGCACCGCTGTCTCCACCTCCGAATCGGAGAACCTGTTGTTGCCGTTCATGATGCGATGGTCGTTGATCCCCACTGCGTTGAGGGTATAGTCCGGCGCGGGTGAGAAACTTCTGGCGTGCGTCGAATCATACTGGTTCCACCACCCTGAAAGCGGCGGATAGCCCCATCCTCCCGGCTGCAGGTAACCGGAGCCACCGATTGCAATCACGCCAACCTCGCAGCCAATCGCCGGGCCGAGTTGGACAGCCCATGACAGAGTTGGATCGATTACGGTGTAATAGGGCGTGGTACCCGGTGTGTAAGTCTCTCCAAAGTAGCTCATAAGAAAGCTATCCCCGAAGATCAGGCAGTTCTTGCTGTAAATGGTCGGATAGGGAGAGAGCGTTGAGCCGATGTCGAGTTGAAGGCTCTGGATGTGCATTTGTCCGGTCGTTGCGCTCCAGGCGTTAATCCTTTGGTCGCCTCCAAGAATTGCATAGGCCAACACGGTGTGGGTTCCGGTCGTCAGTCCAGACGCCAACGTCACCTGCGTTGCAGATGTATCCCACTGCACAAATGCAGTGGGAATGTCGTCAATGAAGACCTTCAACGCTGGCATGTCGGCGGCATGCACTCCGGAGTTTATGCTGGGGTCCACATTCAGAAGAATTTTCGTCGTACCTGTGACGGAAAATTTGAAGTATGGCCCGCCCGGCGAAGGTGCCCAGATGGTTCCGTCACCGGGCAAGCGCCAGTTGTAAGGTGAAAGGAAGACGTTGGGGTTCGGAAAAGTGACGACCATCGGAGCCGCGGGAGCGGCCTGCGCAGCCGGGACATTGCTTGTGGAGACTGCGGGCTGGGCCAGCGCAAAGCTGACGGCGAATGCAACCAGAAGGGCTACGCGGACGACTGGCCTGCGAAGGCCGGTCGCAGGGGCGGGACGATTCGCGCGATGATGCTGGAACGCTTCTTGAGCCATGGCACGCCATTACGCACGGACGGCGACTGCGTCCGCCGTGCTGAATTGAAATTGTGAGTAGATACTTGGCAATGCTATCGAATCCAGGTACTCACCTCTGGTGCGATGAATCACAGGGAGTTGTGATCCCTCCGCGCGTCCAGCCGTGAGATGATGGCCCCGTCATGCGAGACTTTCAGCTTCTGTTCGACGACGATCTGCACGGCTCCGGCGAAGCCTCCACGCCGCCCGATGCGGCGATGGCGCGCTACGGCGGGCTTGTCTTTCCGCCTCCGCCGCCGACCCGCCCGTGGATCTACGCCAACTTCGTGCAGACCATCGACGGCATCGTCTCGCTGCTGGGCGACGAGGCCAGCGGTGCCGATATCGGCGGCCTTCCCGAAGACCGCTGGCTGATGGACCTGCTGCGTGCCCACGCCGATGCCGTCATCCTCGGCATGGGAACCTTGCGCGCCGAGCAGCGCCTCGAGCGTCCCCGGCCGCGCGGCCCGGTCTTCCGCATTGTGCATCCGGAACTCGAACAGCTGCGCGTCCGTCTGGGACGGGGTCGCCAGCGCAACATTCTGGTCACCGCGCGCGCCGCCTTCCAGTTGGGCGACTACGCGGTGTTTGACGGCGAACTGGTGGATGCCACCGTGGTCACCACCCACGAAGGCGCCCGCAGCCTCGACTCCCAGCGCGGGCGTCATCCGCACGTGGACATCGTGGCCGTGGACCCTGCGGGCGACAGCGTAGACCTGACCCAGGCTATTGCGGCACTCCAGCAACGCTACGGAATCCGCTACCTGCTCTGCGAGGGCGGACCTTCGCTGTACTCGGGCATGCTCACCGCCGGGCTGATCGACGAAGAATTCCTGACCGTCGCGCCCCTCGAAGTGGGAGCCATGAGCGCGCACGGGCCCAGGCCAACCGTGCTGCCCGGCGTCAGCCTGAGCCGTCAGGATGCGGTGCGCTGGCGCTGGCTGAGCTGCCGCAAGGTCGCCGATTATCAGTTCCACAGATTCCGGCGCGAAGCCGCCTCGTAAGCCGCTCACATTTGTTAGACTCTGGATTGTGAAAGGCATCCACAAGAGCGCCTGGCTGCTGGCAGTGGTCTCCGGCCTGTTGCAGGTCCTCATATTTCCCCGGCCCAATCTCTATTGGCTCTGTTGGATCGCGCTGGCACCGCTGATGTATGCGCTGCTGCGCGCCCGCGAGGCCGACGCCACCGAACTGCTGATCGACGAGAGCTACTCGTTCCTGGTTCCGGCGCGGGTTGGGCAGGGATTTCTCCTCGGCTGGGCCTCCGGCACCATCTTCTACTTTGGCACCTGCTATTGGGTGTATTCGGTGATGCACTCCTACGGAGGTTTGTCGCCGGCGGTATCGTTCCTGCTCCTGATCCTCTTCTCGCTCTACATCGGGCTGCACCACGGGGTGTTCGGCGCACTGCTGGCCGTCGCGGGACGCTCGCGCACGGGGTTCAGCCGCAAGGCCCTGGTGCTGGCGCCGTTCCTCTGGGTTGCCGTGGAGTTGCTCCGGGCGCACCTGGTCAGCTTTCCGTGGATGCTGCTGGGAACCGCTCAAATCGACAATCTGCCATTGACGCGGCTGGCGAGCATGACGGGAGTTTACGGAATCTCGTTTGAAATTGCCCTGGTGAATACCGTTTTTGCCGCGGCCATGCTGGTGCATCGCAAGCGCCGGATGACGCTGCTGGTGGCGGCGCTGGCAGGGGCAGCCGCCTTGCAATCCACGGTTCTGGTACGCGTGGAGCCGAGCGAGGTGGAGGCGCATGCCTCGCTGGTGCAGCAGAACGTGCCGCTCGACCGGCAATGGACCTACCAGGCGTATAAAAAGCTGCTGGACGATCTGAGCGCGGTGAGCCAGGCACCGCAGCCGCCCAAGGATGCAACCATCGCGCCGCTGATCGTGTGGCCCGAGTCGCCCGCGCCGTTTGAGACCGACGACCGCCTGTTCAACCAATCCACCGCGGAACTGGCGCGAAGCCGGAACTCGTGGCTGCTGGTGGGAGCCACGGCGGTGCAGCCGCCGGCCAACCCCGGCGAGGCCGAGCAGGTGTACAACTCGGCGCTGCTGCTCAATCCAAGTGGTGCGGTGACGCAGCGTTACGACAAGGTTCACCTGGTGCCCTGGGGAGAATACATTCCGTTTGCCTGGGCCTTCGGTTTCGCCAAGGCGTTGACCCATGAGGTGGGGACCTACTCCTCATCGGGTGCCGAGCGCATCCCGCTGGAGGTGGGCTCGCACCGCTACGGGGTCTTCATCTGCTATGAGTCCGTCTTTCCCCACGAGGTCAGGCAGTTTGCCCAGCGCGGTGCCGAAGTATTCGTCAACATCTCCAACGACGAGTGGTTCGGCGACTCGGGCGCTCCGTGGCAGGGGCTGAACATGGCAAGAATGCGCGCGGTGGAAAACCACCGCTGGCTGCTGCGCTGCACCAACAACGGGATCACGGCGGCCATCGACCCGCTGGGGCGGGTGGTGGCCGTGGCGCCGCGCAACCAGCGGGTGGCGCTCGATGCGCCTTATGCGCTGCTGACCGACACCACTTTCTACACCCGCTATGGCGACTGGTTTCCCATACTGTGTGCCATAATCTCAATCACGGGATTGCTCTGGCGCGACCAGACCGGGGCGCACATGACGCATCCCTTGCCTGTATAGGAGAAGGACAAGCATGATTGAACAACAGCTGGAACAGGAATTTTCGGCGTTACGCTGCAAGGTGCGCGAGTTACAGGAGTATCTTTGACTCGCCCAAGCTGAAGGTTGAGCTGGCGAATCTGGAAGAGCAGACCGCGGACCCGAATTTCTGGAACGACTCCGAAAACTCACAGAAGACCATGCGCGAACGCAAGCGCGTGGAGGACGCCCTGGCGACCGACATCGAGCTGACGCGCCGGGTGGAGGATATCTCCGCCTACTTTGAGCTGGCCGGCGAAGGCGAGCAGGTGGATGAGGAAGTGACGCGCGAGATGAACGCTTTGCGCGAGTTGGTAGAGAAGCTGGAGACTGAAACGCTGCTTAGCGGCGACCTGGACCGCAGCAACGCCATTGTAACGATTCATCCCGGCGCGGGCGGCACGGAATCGCAGGACTGGGCGGAGATGCTGCTGCGCATGTTTCTGCGCTGGTGCGAGCGCAAGGGCTTCGATACGGTGGTCAACGATCTGCAGCCGGGCGACGAGGCTGGGATCAAGTCGGTGACCTTCAGCGTCACCGGCGAGTTCGCCTACGGATTGCTGACCAGCGAGATCGGCGTGCACCGGCTGGTGAGGATCTCGCCCTTCGACCAGCAGGCGCGGCGGCATACTTCGTTTGCCAGCGTCTATGTGTCGCCGGAAATCGACGACAGCATCGAGGTCATCATCAAGCCGGACGACATACGGATCGACACCTATCGATCTGGCGGCAAGGGCGGGCAGCACGTCAACACCACGGACTCGGCGGTGCGGATCACGCACTATCCTACGGGGATCGTGGTGGCCTGCCAGAACGAACGCTCGCAGCACAAGAACCGCGAACGCGGCTTCAAAATGCTGCGCTCCAGAATCTACGAGTGGGAGTTGGAGAAGAAGCGCGCGGCCAGCCGGAAGGTAGAGGATTCGAAGCTGGATATCGACTTCGGCTCGCAAATCCGCTCCTACGTTCTGCAGCCGTACCGCATGGCGAAGGACCACCGCACCAAGATCGAGGTGGGTGACGTGGATCGGGTGCTGGATGGAGATATCGATCCGTTCATTCGCGCCTACCTGCAGATGCGCAGGGCGGAGCAAAGGTAGAGGGAGATAGAGCGATGCTGAACGGGCGCGAACTGGGGTTGGAGCGATTGAAGCGGCCATTGAGCGCGCGCTTCGACGAGGCTCTGGTGCTGGCCTCCACTCTGCATCGGGAGCAGGCGCGCAAGGCCAGCGGCGTGCCCTACATGGCGCACCTGCTGGGCGTGGCCTCGCTGGTTCTGGAAGAAGGCGGCAGCGAGGACATGGCGATTGCGGCGTTGCTGCACGACGCCGCCGAGGACCAGGGCGGCGAGACGACGCTGGCGGAGATTGCAGCGGCGTTTGGCGCGGAGGTGGCGCGCTGGGTACGGCAGTCCAGCGACAGCTTCACCCAGCCCCGGCCGGAGTGGGAGGCGCGCAAGCGGCATCACCTGGCGCAGATTCCCTCGGCCGACTGGGAGGCGCGGCTGATTATGCTGGCCGACAAGGTGCACAACGCCCGGTCGATCCTCGCCGACCACGCGCGGGTGGGCTCCGATGTGTGGGAGCGCTTCAGTGTTCCGCGCGAGCGGACGCTGTGGTACTACGAGACTCTGCTGCAGGTGTTCGACCGCGAGCTCTCGCCGGTGCTCTACGACACGCTAAGAGAATGTGTCCTGCGAATGAAGGAGCTGAACTGAATGGCCCGCATGGTGGAGCTGATACGCGGAGGCGCCGCGCCACGGTCGATGATGCGGCGGGCCGCGCGCGGTGAGCTGGCACTTCCGCCGGAGGAAGCGATTGAGATTCTGATGGCCTTGTCCGAGGATCGCGAGCTGGGAGCCGAGGCGGAGCAGACTTTGTCGGGTTGGGATGAGGCGTCGTTGAGTGCAGTCGCCTCGAATGCGAACACTCCGTTGGAACTGCTGCGCTATCTGCTGCGAAACCAGGCGATGCGGCCTGCGGTGATTTCCGCGCTGTGCGGCAATCCGGCGCTTCCGCTGGAGGAGCTGGAACCGGCGGCCAGCTCCGGCACGGCAGAGACTCTGCAGGGAATGCTGCGCAGCGAGCGGGTGCGCCAATCGAGCCTTCTGCTGGAACTCATCATGGAAAACCCATCGGACGGAGCACTTCGTCCGCAACTGGAGGAGTGGCTGCTCCTGGCCAAGGACGGCGAGGCAGACGTGGCCGCGGCAAACCTCCTGGAACTCCACGACAACGAGTTGGTATGCGAGGACGCCATGCCTTTCGAACTGGTGGCGGCCTATGAAGGCGAGGACGACCCGCTGGCGCAACTGCTGGAGCGCGCCAAGCAGGGCGAACCGGTGGTCGAGCCGGAGGAAAAGGAACAGCTCTCGCTGCTGCAACGGATCGGGCGGATGCGGGTGGGCGAGCGCATCAAGCTGGCGATGCGCGGCAATCGCGAGGAGCGGATGGTGCTGATTCGCGACCGTTCCAAGCTGGTCTCGCTGGCGGTGCTGGCATCGCCCAAGGTGAACGATAGCGAGATGGAAGCCTTTGCGGCGATGAAGAACATCCAGGAGTCCGTGCTGCGGGGGATTGCGGCCAACCGCAAGAACATGAAGAATTACGGCGTAATCCGGACACTGGCGAACAATCCCAAGACCCCGATCGACGTTGCCCTGCCGCTGCTGGCGCATCTGCTGATCAAGGATTTGCGGTCGATCACGATGAACAAGAACGTGAATGAAACCGTGCGCAAACGGGCCATGAAGCTGTTCCGGACGAAAACCGAGCGCAAGACCGACTAGGAGAATTACCGCGAGGAGCGAAGCGTGGCAGATCGCACATTAGAGTTGTTGACCAAAGCGAAAACGATTGCGGTGGTGGGACTGTCGGACGACCCTTGCAAGCCGAGTTATGACGTTTCCCGCTATCTGCAGAGCAAGGGATACCGCGTGGTGCCGATCAATCCCAAGCTGAGCGAGGTGCTGGGCGAGCGCTCCTATCCTTCGCTGAGCGAGGCGGCCGAGCACGAGAAGATCGACCTGGTGGACGTCTTCCGCCGCCCGGAGGCGGTGCCGGAGATCGTGGACGAGGTGCTGGCGCTGGGTCTTCCCGCGCTGTGGCTGCAGGAGACGGTGGTGCACCAGGCGGCAGCCCAGAAGGCGCGCGATGCCGGTGTCCTGGTGGTGATGGACAAATGCATTCTGAAGGAACATCGGAGATATGGGCTGTAGGACGCCCGGCGTGCGGCGGTGGCCAATCAAGTTCTTTGCCGAACGGCCGATGAGTTAAAAAGTCATACGGATTGGACCCGAGGTTCTATCGTCCAATCCGCGGCCATGCGTATGCGATCACTCCAACTCCGGTGACTTGCCCTGCCGTTGCAATGCGGCAGGGCGTTTTCATTGGGGATGAGCGCACGGATTTTCGCACCCTGGCAGAGTAACCCGAACCGGGCGGAGCACATCTCAGGTAGGCAAGGGTGAGGGTAGCCGTTTCCGGTTGCGGTCGAGCAGACCCGGCGGGTGGAGAGAACTCATTCGAGCATGAATTGTGAGGTTTCGAATGCTCCGCGAGTTGTGTTCCCGGTGGGGTGCTGCACGTTGCTTGGCAGGGTTCAGGGCTGAACCAGACAGGGTTTCCACGGCACGGCTGGGGATCGCTGCATTGCCCCTGCTACTGTTTCTGGCAATCGCATGGTCGCCGGAGAAGCTGCTGGCACAGAATGCCGGCGCAGACAAAGCTGCCGATCCCACGGCACCCTCCACGCAGACGGCTCCGGCGGCTGCTTCGCCGCAAGCAGAGACTCAGCCCGGCGCGCCCGCCGTGATGCCCCCGGCGATGGCAAGCAAGCCGAAGCTACCCACGGAATCCGACTACGAGGACGTGCATGTAACGCCGCTGGTGAAGCCGGCGGACGCAGAGAAGCTCGATGCGAATCCGGCGGCGGCCGAGTCTGAAGCGGCTCCGGGGCTGCGTGCACAGGTCAGGCCATTCCGCGTGGACGTGGACTTGGTGCTGGTTCCGGTGACGATCACCGATCCATCGAGCCGTGTGGTGACGGGACTGGAAAAGGAAAACTTCATCCTACTGGATAACGGGGAGCCGCAGGTGATTGAGCATTTCTCCAGCGAAGACGCCCCCATCTCGCTGGGGGTGATCTTCGACAGCAGCGGCTCGATGTCCCGCAAGGTTGAGAAAGCGCGCGCCGCGGTGGTGGAGTTCCTGAAGACGGCCAATCCGCAGGACGAGTTCTTTCTGATCGCCTTCGCCGACAAGCCGACCCTGATCTGCGACTTTACCGGCAGCGTGGATGCGGTGCAGGGCCGGCTGATGTACGCGGTGCCGAGGGGGAAGACGGCGCTGCTGGATGCGATTTACCTTGGAATCGCCAAGATGCGCCAGGCCCGGTGGCAGAGAAAGGCGCTGCTGATCCTTTCCGACGGCGGCGACAACCGCAGCCGGTACACCGAGAACGAGATCAAGGCGATGGTGAGAGAAGCCGATGTTCAGATTTATGCCATGGGAATCTTCGACCGCAACCCGCGCAGCAGAGAGGAAATGTACGGACCGCAGCTGCTCTCCGAGGTGACCGAGGTGACGGGCGGGCGGAGCTATACGATCGACAACCTCGACGACATGAGCCGTGTGGCGGAGAAGATCGGCCTGGAGTTGCGAAACCAGTATGTACTGGGGTATCGTCCGTCCAAGCCGTCGCGCGATGGCCGGTGGCGCAAGGTGCGGGTAAAGTTGAATCCTCCGAAGGGATTGCCCCAACTCTCGGTGTATGCGAAGACTGGGTACTATGCTCCCTCTGAATAAAGGCCGATGCCCGGCGTGGATCGCAGTGCTGCTGTGGCTGGCGGCATGTTGCGGCGGAGCCGCTGCGCAGAGTGCGAGCAGCGCTCCTGCGCCGTCATCGCCACAGCCGTCGCAGCAATCGCAGGACGAGCCGGAAAAGGGCGTCGATGGGGGCTATGTAATCCGGGACGAGGTTCAGGAAGTGACCTTGCGCGCGACCGTGGTGGACGAGCATCGGCGGCCGGTAACGAACTTGGAGCGCGACGCTTTCCAGGTGTTTGAGGATGGTAAAGCGCAGCCCATTACGTTTTTTCGCCGGGAGGATATCCCGGTGGCGCTCGCCGTGGTGATCGACAACTCGGGCTCGATGCGCGACAAGCGGCCGAGCGTGAACGCGGCCGCGCTGAACCTGGTGCGGGAGAGCAATCCGGAGGACCAGGTGTGCGTGATTAATTTCAACAACGAGTACTATCTGGACCAGGATTACACGGGCAACGTCGCGCTGCTGCAGGATGCGCTGGACCACATTGAATCGCGCGGCGGGACGGCGCTCTATGACGCGCTGGTGGCCACCAGCGGGCATCTGATGAAGTCTGCGAAGCTGCAGAAAAAAATCATCCTCGTGGTGACCGACGGCGAAGACACCGCGAGCCACGAAACGCTGGAAGAGGCGGTGCGCGCCATCGCCGTGGACGGAGGACCGGCGGTGTACGCCATCGGGATACTGGGGCACGAGAAGGAAAAAAAAGCCCGCCGCGCGCTGCGCATCCTGGCGGAGCAGACGGGTGGAGTGGCGTTCTTCCCCAACGACCTGAGCGAGGTGCAGGACATCTCCCTGCAGATCGCTCACGACATCCGCAGCCAGTATACGATCGGCTACAAACCTTCCACGCCGAAGCGCGAAGGCGGCTACCGGCAGGTGATGGTGAAGGCTTCGGCCAGCGGTTATAAAGGCCTTACGGTGCGAACCCGCACCGGCTATTACGCCACATCCGGGCAGACCGCCTCGGTACTCCAGTAGCTTCACGTGATGCGGGTTTGCAGGATTACTCCACAGCGGGGCGCTTGCCGCCCGTTTTTTTGTGAACCACGGCGGGAGGACTGAATTGAGCCAGACAGACTGGAACGCGGCGGCCTACGACGATCTCTCCGATCCGCAGTTCGAGTGGGGGATGGCCGTGCTGGAGACGCTGCAACTGCGCGGCGACGAGCGGCTGCTGGACGCAGGGTGCGGCAGCGGGCGGCTGACCGAAGAACTGCTGGGCAGGGTGCCCGCGGGCGAAATGGTCGCGCTGGACTCTTCTCCGCAGATGCTGGAGCAGGCGCGGCAGCGGCTCTCCCGGTTCGGCAAGCGGGTTGAGTTGGTTCACGCCAGCCTGCAGGAGTTCGCGCTGACGGACTTTCCATCGGCGAGCCCCGTGGATGGGATCTTCAGCAACGCCGTCTTTCACTGGGTTCCGGACCACGCGGCGATGTTCCGCTGTCTGCACGGGGCGCTAAAGGCGGGAGGGTGGCTGGTGGCGCAGTTCGGCGGCGTGGGCAACCTCGCCAGAGCGCATCGCCGGGCGGACGAGGTGGCCGAAGGGGCGCGCTTCAAAGCGTATCTGGCCGGGATGGAATACGGCGCGCACTTTGAGGACACGGCGAGCACGCGGCAACGCATGGAGGCCGCGGGATTCCGGGTGAGCGAGGCCAAACTGCATACGGTTGAGGCGCGCTTCCAGCGCAGGGAGCGCTATGAAGCGTTCCTGCGGACGGTGGTGCTGCGCCAGCCGGTGGCAAAACTTCCAGAACCTCTGCAGCGCGAGTTTCTGGAGGAGATTTCCCGCCGCACGTTGCAAGAGGAAGGCCGATACATGCTGGATTACGTGCGGCTGACGGTGCGGGCCACGCGTTGAGATCCGAGTATCCGCGGTGGCTTACTTTCGGACGGACGTGGCGATCCAGTTGAGGTAGGAGTCGAGGCCGGCTTCGATGGTCAGGCAGATCAGTTCGGGAATCTGGTAGGAATGCAGCTCGCGCATGGCTTCCTGGATCGGTTGGGTCTGGGCCTCGGTGGATTTGATGAGCAGGAGAAATTCCTCGGAGCGCTCGACCTCGCCCTGCCATTGATAGACGGACGAGATGGGCCCGACGATGTTCACGCAGGCGGCCAGGCGGCGGGAGACGAGCTCGGTGGCAATCGCCTTGGCTTCTTCGGCCGAGGAAGTCGTGGTCAGCATGAGGCGTTTATCGGTCATCAGAAGAGTTCCTTCCACACGACGAGCAGGGAAGCTGAACACGCATACGCTACCCGACGGCGAGCGCCGGGGCAAGAGGCAGGGCGCATCGTGGAACAAAATATTTGACAAGGTTGGTTCGCTCCATGCGGAAAGGCAGAACTTCTGCTTGACGGATGCGGTCAAAACAAAGTTCACTACTTAAGAAGGGAATGGACGATCCGGTGAGTGTGTCGCGACAGTTCGTGCACAAGGTGGTGCAGTGGCGCAGGCTGCTGGCCAGCGGCGTGGTGGCGATGATCGCGGCCTTCCTGTTTGCGCATGCCTTGCTGGGCCAGAACGGCTGGGTGA
>Ga0316217_10000490_pt1 | contig 56722 bp, 33 predicted proteins | sample 1anoAmetaG_FD_203633 | JGI IMG/M metagenome (GOLD analysis project Ga0316217, IMG submission 203633) | Freshwater microbial communities from Trout Bog Lake, Wisconsin, USA - 1anoA | ecosystem: Environmental > Aquatic > Freshwater > Lake > Hypolimnion/Profundal zone | place: USA: Wisconsin...
TTGTTTTGACCTGGCATTGACTGTAAAGAATCTCTCATGTTTATCTATGCTGCCTATACTTCACTCTTTTTAGACTCAAACATTGACCAATTTATTTAATTTTTTCCTTATCCCACTAAATTTCCTTGGCCTTATTTCTTTCTTTTACTTTTCTTCTCATCTTTCGTTTAATTATCATTATCTTAGGATACTACACTACTTAAATTTGACAAATCTAATTAAAATTCAAACCTTTCCAATACCTCATTCATTTTTTATTTCTTTTCTCTCATACCCTCTTCCTTAATGCTTTCTTTTACTTTCATTGATTTATTTTCCATCGTATATTTTGATTTATACTAGTTTCTGACTGAATTGCCTATTGAGTTCGTTTAATTTTTCTTCTCCTTTATTTAATAAATACTCTCTATACTTTTCTTTTAGTTTTTGTCTGACTCTATACTTTAAAAGAAATCCGACAAATTTTTGCTTTTTGCTGAATTCCCTTCCTTAGCCGATTTTTTCTTTTCAGAAGAAAAGCTTTCAAACTCATCTTTGTCTTCGACTATTCTATCTGCATTTATATTTTCTTAGATTTGTCGTATTCCTTGGGGTTCGCTGTTATTTTTTATTTACTTGTTCTGATTCTCTAGTTCTTGAGAAAGTAAAGATGTTCCTTTCTACATGTTTGTTTTAATTCTTATGATTTAATTTATAATTTAAATGTAGCTTGTAAACAAAACTTCATCTCACAAAAATCCAATCTCCTTCTCATTCGATAATTCGCACATTTTTTATCTTTACCAACGAAAAGTTCTTTCTGAATAAGTATTTATAAATCCATATATTGTAACATTCAAAGCATTTCGACCAACTACTTATTATTTTATATACTGGACCTTTTTTTAGTATGAACTCTTAGTTTCAATTGATTGTAAATATTCATGATAAACTCTTTAATCTTTAATCTTTTTAAAAACTTTGAAAAACAGCTTTAGCTGATAACTACAATACCTATTAATAACTCTGATGGGTTTTGGATGTTCTTGTCTATCGTTGAAAGATATTTTACACTCCTTATTTTAAATGTATGTAAAAATTTAAAAAGCAAGAAATAATCAACTCTCAAACTGCTAAAAGGCACTGATGAGATACTAGGATTGGGTGAATAAAGTTTATTTTTGGCTGAAGTTTAGCTATAACTCCACATTCCACTTTTTTCAAGATAACGAATAGATGTTATAAGATTAGATTTAATGCGGCTTCAAATAGAAATTCCATTATAAAATTAAAAATAAAGATGAAGCAAACCTCATATCTTTTGAGTCTCCTTTGCTGCATAACCCTCTTTGGAGCTGCCTTTGCTCAAAACAGCACAAACAACATTACTTTTGCCCCTCCGCCTCCAGTTAACACCACTATGCTTTTTACTCTCAACTATTCAATTGTTGACAGTAGGTTTATAGGTTCTGACAGAATATAGGATCTCGAGCTGACCCAAACTACGGTTTCAGGTAATACTACGACTACTTTCAAAATTAATTACTTTAATAGGTCTCAAGCCAGCAATTTGCAAAGTGTCAACATTTCAAATCTTCCTGGAACTTGGTCTCAACTTATCAGCTCCCAATCAACCCTCTCCTGTAGTTTAGTCTTTGAGTCAACCAATTCAACCTACTCTCTTTTGAGATTTTCAAATCAAACAGTACTTTAGATTGTTCTTCAAGGCAACAAAACGAAATTCCCTACTGAAATGGCAAGCCTTTCAAACACTGATATTCAGAGCAAAGTTATGCTAGGATAAATGTGTAACATTATATCCTTCAACAAAACTCCTTACCTCTTCAACCCAGCTAATACCTCGAATCCTTGGGTTTCTTTAAATGTACCTAATCCAACCCTCTTCTTAGGAGGATCTCCAGATTTCAGCTTTGTGATAACCAACCTGACCCTCTATCAATTCAATATGACAAACAATTCCTATATACCCGTCAACATCATGTTGCCAAACTATCAAAAGTTTGATATTAAGAACAGTCAAAATCAATTGATTCTAATTGGTAGCAACTCTTCTACAGCTGATAATCTTACGTTCAACGTAACTCAAACAGTGCTTGCTCTTGTCGTGATAGCAAATCCTCAAAATCTGACAGCTACTGTCATTTCAAGTGACAACATCACTGGGGTAGCCAAATCTCCCTCAATTCCAGTGAACTTATCACCTCAATTAACAAAGATCTGTTTCTTTTTCAAGCCTCCCAACGCAACTGCTCCTCAAATTGTCATAAAGTCAGTTGATTACATGAAGCAAACAGTTTCAAATTTTACATTCGTAAACCCAAACGAATTCATGGACAACTTAAAGGCAGCAGGCCCCAAATAATTGAACATTGGTGATAACTTCCTATTGGTGAGCAACATTAGTGGAGTTGCCTTGAATAGTACTCTCCCAGTAGTTAAATTGTATTACCAATATATAGGCCAGAATATAATCACAATTAGAACCACTGTGATTCCTGCAAATGCTACTTCTAATATTACTAACATCTCAAAAGCCATGATTGACCCCAACTTTCCCAACAATTTGATTGTCATATAAGCCTATAATCTCGCTAACGGAGTTAAGTATTTTCAAATAGAACTTGGTAGTCTCGCAGCAAATAATAGAGTTCTCCCACCTGTAACTCCTCCGATTCTTAACTTCACTATTCCCACGTTCACCAGCCAATACCCTTCAGATACATTCTTGCAATGGATTTACTTAGATAGCAGTGCCAACTCTAACACAAGCACAAAAATAACTACCTATACATTCAACAACACTATGACTTCTAATATCTAAATAACGAACTTCAGCTTACCTGGAAACTGGACTATTTTGGCTCAAAATCAGCAATGCAAATTTCTCAGTCAAATTGGCGCTCAAAATCTTTCAATTTGGATTCTTGACATGCAAACAAGGCAGCAGAGATTGTTCGCTGATGTTACTTCACTTCTTTCAGGAGTCACAATCAATTCAACCACAAAAGTTGCTCTTTCTTTAGGCTGTGATAGATTCTCAGTTGACAACAAGATCTATACAATAATTCCCTCCAACAATTATACCGCACTTCAAACATTTATGATTGTGACAAATAATATGACTACTTTTACTTGGACTTCAAGTGACCTAAACTTGACCACAGTTATCATTGGCTCTGCAGTTTGGAGGTACCAACCTACTTCTGCTAGTAACGCTTTCGTTAAAATACTAGATAGTCCATATCCTTTATTCAGTAATGCTACCTTATACGCAAATCCTGGCAGACTATTGATAACCGGAGCTAATTCTACATGTGCTCAAGCCTTCGCATTTATTGATCAAAACGGCACTTTACAGTCCATCTTTAATTGGACATTCCAAAATTATCAAAACACTCCAAAAATCAGTGTCTCCATGAATCTAACCAAAATCATGATAATTGGTCCTGCTATTCCTCCAAACGCTACCCAAGCTGCTCCTAAAATAGACATCTTCTTCATTGCTTACATGAATGCAACGGGATTAAACGTAACAGCTCCTCCAAATCTTGTCTTGGACCCACTTAACACTTATCTGACCCTCTCAGACCAATTTCTCTATGCAAGGCAAACTTCTACCAGCAATTCAAACACTTCTGCTCTACAAGAATTTATCTATTACTTTGACCAAGATCTCTATCTTAAGCAAGCTTTAGTCACTAATATTTCCACTACAACCAACATCACCTGGAAAAAGACTTTGATTTTCAACGCCCCAAACAACACATTCTTAGTTCTTGAAGAAGACCTTCAAACACAAGCCATCACTTCTGATGTTATTCTTAACGCTCGGCAAGTATCTCCTGGTCAAGCAAATCTCAACAGTAATAATGGAGGAATCAATATTGCTGGAGTAATCGTAAATGGCGTGATTAATCTTTGCTCTCCAGGATGTAGTGATTGTAGCTCAGGCACTTGCAGTAGCTGTTTCGATGGAAATGTTATGGATTCAACCTCTTTCGTTTGCTTGAGGTGTGATACCAATTGTAAATCCTGCTACAGTCTAAATACCACAAACTGTTCTTCTTGCTTCCCCAGATCTTACTTAAGCGGAACTTCATGCCTCCCCTGTGATCCATCATGCTTCACTTGTGCAGGTAACTCAACCAATTGTACCACATGCCCTCCTGGACAGTTTATGTCTGGTGGACAAATAGCTCCCTGTATGCCTTTCTGTTTCAACTGTTCCAGTACAACTACTTGCGTCACCTGCATGAGAGGTTTTGTAGTAACTTCTAACAATACTTGTCGTCAGTGTGTTATTTCTTGTTCTTCGTGCAACGCCAGCAACATCACCCAATGCACTTCCTGTGCTGATGGCTTACAGCTTGTCAATGGAGCTTGCATTTCTTGCCCTGATAACTGTAAGAATTGCAACAGTGGTATATGCTCTGTTTGTTTCCCAGGTTTCCAAGCCAATTCTGCAGGTCAGTGTGTGCTTCAATGTAGCCCAACTTGTGCTACTTGCGCTGATAATAAACCAACTGTCTGCCTTTCTTGCTATGGAGGAGCTATCTATAATAGTGCAAACTATACCTGCTCGATAAACATCACTTGCAATACCGATAGTAGTTGCACTAGCTGCGCATCAGGATTCAACTACATCTTTGTAACAAGCATCTACAAATGTCTCGCATGCCCATCTATTGACAATTGTATTCAATGCAGCGGCACTACAAGTAGTTTGTGTGTTATATGTAACCTAGGTTTCTATGTCAATGGTACTGGAGGATGCTCGAATTGCTCTACTAATTGTACTGCTTGCCAAAGCTCTACAATATGCACTAGCTGTGCTGTTGGTTATACCTTACCCATGGATCAAAGTTCGGGAAGCTGCTTACCATGTACCAGTCCTTGTGTAACTTGTATAGGTGCTTCAACTTTTTGTAGTTCTTGTATTACTGGCTTTAGCAAAGTAGGATGGAAATGCCTAAATAATACTTATGTCGGCTTTACTATCGTTTTGAATGCTGATCCTTCTTATGTGTTGACAAATGTCGATTCAATCATAAATGGGCTTTTATCAGTAGCCCAACAGGGCAATGGAAGCATCACGCAAGGTTCCATAACCTTTACTTCTTTCCAATCGGGTTCCACAATAGCTTCTGGAACTGCAACTGATGTAAGTGCCGGTGCTTTAACGTTAACTGCTGGTCAAACTCTAGGAGGAATTACAATCAATTCAGCTAGTTTCACTCAATATGGAACAACCAACAGCTCGTCTCAATCTACAATTACCAATAATACAGATAGTAAAAATATTGGACTTTACATAGGTTTAGGAGTTGGCATTCCCCTTGCTATAAGTAATTTTATTGTAATTTAGTCCTGATTGTGGTGATTGCTTGCGTTATTTACAGAAAGAGAAAACAATAATAAGTGAGCCCAAACAGTCCAGGTAATATGGTTTAATTAAACAATACGAGTCCAATCAAGGCAAACGATAGCGAATTTGTTACAGCAAAAGAAAATGTTTACCCTGGAAATCATGGAGAAAAGGCAAGTTCTCACCAAGTTTGGGACAAAGAAATCAGCCTCAATCCTTGATTAAATCATCATTCAAAATTTAAGCCAATTCATCCAGTTATACCTCAATTTACCTGAGTAAGCTATTATAAAGATTTTTATAAATTTGCTGAACAATCTATCATTTTTTGGGATTTAGATTAATGCTTGCACTATTGATGCAATATCTAACTCCGGTTTTGTCTGAGGGTCCGTCGTCAAAGATGTGCCCTAGATGGCTATCACATTCGCTGCATCTCACCTAAGTTCTAACCATTCCGTGGGTGTAGTCTTTGATCTTTTTGATGTTCGCTTCCTTAAGCTCATCGTAAAAAGCTGGCCAACCACATCCACTGTCATACTTGAGGTCGGAGGTGAATAGGGCACGAGCGCAGACAATGCAATTGTAGACACCTTAAGTTTTAGTTTTGTAGTATTCATCTAAATGTAAGAATAGTTACTTTGGTAAGGGGGTTATGTGCCATTTTCTTGCGTAACTTTGTATTGCATAGGATTTAACTTCTTTTTAAGTTCTTCTTTTGAGTACTTTGACATGGTTTTATTATTACTTGAGAAAAATCTTTTAAGCGAAATGAATATATTCATTATGACCAGAAAATAAAACTTATATCAGAAATAGCATACAGTATAATTATCACTTACTTCTAAAGCAGGAAAAACAGCACAAATACCGACTAAAGCTGCTTCTCTTTTCTAGCTTTACGATTGGTGCAGATTCAAATATTTGAGGTTCAGGCTCAATGAATTCGTTCAGTTAGTAGTCTATAAGTAAACAGAGTTTAAACTACTTCTTCTTAGCACACAACGAACAGTGAGAATCTTTCTATTTTTCCTTATTTTTGAAGGGTTCTCCACATTTTCTACACTACTAAAATTACCATTTTTTGTACTGCTTGTCCCAAGCAATTTAATTTTTGATGAATTTACCATACTGAATATCTATTTTTTTGAAGGAAATGTCATTGTTTTTGCTGATAATTAACTCCAAAAAGGTATTTTATTCAAAAAATTGGCTTAGAATGACTCTTAGAGTAATTAATTCAAGATTGTTGTTTTATATCTTGTAAAATGAAAACTACAAATATTATCTCTTTTAGTTCAAAGTTACGTTCTTCAGTTATTTCAGCTCCATTCCATTCAAATAAAGCCAATTTTACTGTATCTAGCTTGATTTAATACATTAGATTATAGTTTTCTATTCTTTTTACTCTTTTTAGTGCATTATTTTGAAAAAATAAATGCTCTAAGCACTTTTGACTGTCCTGTTTATTGCATCTTTGATAATTTGTGACTTTAGGATATGCTAAGATTGAATGTTCAAGCAAACTGTGGATCTTTGTTCTGCTTTGCATAATAAATGTTGGTATGAGCTGTTTTGAATAAAAAAATAAAGCCTACTAAAAGGACTTTAGTAAATATTGCCAAACATTAATTACTTAAGCTCAGGAGTTAACTTTTTGGGTTTGGTCCACCAAAAGCTTATCAAGTCTAAAGCCTTAAAATTACGACTTTAAATTTATTTTTGACTAACTATCTTAGTAAATCTTATTTCAGGGATAGAGCGAATTTGAGTTTTATCTTACATGTTACTGAAAGTTGTAAAGCTTAAGACTACTTCGGAATTATATTCGGCCTGAATTATGTTAAAAGGAATCGGGTTGAACATTCCACAACTCCAGAATCTTTTCTAAGGATTGTTAGGTGCAAACTTTCCTTAAACCTTGCTGATAAGCTTCTAAAGATATTTGGTATTTCTAAGATCTTTTGTTGTGAGAGGATAAGCCCCAAAATATACTGGTAAAGTGGCAGAAGTAATTAGTAAATCAAGCAATTTGAGATGAGGCTGCGAATCTTAGGTGATAAACTCATATTTAAAATCTGTTTAATTGATAAAAGCAAAACAAAGTTTGATTTTCTGGTAATTTGTTTGGTTAAAATCGATAAGGCGAACGTCTGGGCTTACGTTGTACTTCTTCATCAAGTTAACTAAATGAGTTTTGTAAAGGAATAGTTACTGGTACTAAGCTTTGTGAATATTTTCCCAGTTTAAATCAGATATAGTATCTCTGTACAGAAATTTGATAGTAAACTTGATTCCTATCCTATTCAAGAGAATCTTTTATTTGAGCATTTATTCGTTTTCCTTGACTATTTCTTGTAACTTTTGCTTCTGAGAAGTTTTCTCAATCTACTTTTAAATGTAATCAAGTATTTGGAGCTATTTCTAATTCAAATCTTCATTTGCAAAGAAATGGTCAAATTCTTAAATGTTTGAGTAAAATTTGATTAGCTTGTATTGATTTCCAACCTCGATTGTACTCTAAAACTCTGAAAAAGCTTTGGCGAGTTTGTTGTATTTCTTAAGAAGTGCAATTTTGATTTAAGCTACTTTTTTTCCGGTCTAAAAGTAATATAATTTTTCCTGAATATCTACAGTTCTAGATAAAAGCTAAACAATGTTGATGTTATCTTAGTTTTTTATGTAATTTTTGGCTTTAACCAAAGTCTCCAGCCCTATCAGCTCTTAGAGAATGGTCTATTTATCCAGATTGAGGCAAAAAAGAAATGCTAGCACTGAGTGAAAGCCAGAAGAAGTTATTTTTGTTATTTTTTTCATCTCGTTTTAGGTGATGATATTTCGCAAGTTAAAAAGGAGATGCGCTTGAGTCAGGAGACTGCTATCTTTGCCTCCAATTACCATATGAATAGGCATGCCATTATGGTTGTTTAGTAAAAAATCTTTGATAAGCCTATGGGTATAAAATTTGTTGTGTATTATCTGTTTTAAGTTATAAAGTTGAGGTGTTATTTAAAAAAAGTTAGAATACATTTATTGTAATTCTTTAGTTTAGACTTTTCTTTCCATGACCTTGAAAATAACTTTTGAGACTTTGTAAGTCAGCTTTTGGAACTACAAATTTAGAAATTCAAGGCTATTTTTGTATTTGTAAGGCTAAATGACAGTATTTTTCAGCTAAACAATGAATTTTTTCACCTATTTTAAACTACTTTACAGAGAATTTTTTTCATTTTCGTCGAATATGTAAGTATAAGTTTAGTTCAAGCGATGATTGGTCCCTCCCACTTAGTTTTCTTACTCTTTTTGGGAGACTTTCATTTCTGATTTGCCTAGCTTTATCAAAATTTTCATAAGCTAAAGCTTTACAAACTCTAAATCAAACAAAATTCGATTACTTTATAGCTTCTTACTAAAGCTTTAAACTATTTCTTTGTAAACATACTTTTGTTTAAGATCATAACCTTTGATTAGACTCTGTATCCTAGATTTAAACCATATAGTGTCTTAATAGGTCAAATTTTTGATTAATTTAAGCTTCTTCTTTATATTTTTGGTTTCTTAAGATAATTCGATAGTGGATTTGTTTTCTCTGAAGATTGAAACGTTGTTAATAAACTTTGATTGGAGAAAGTCAGCTAGCTCTTGGCTTTTATAAAAAATATTCTATATTTCAGTTTTAAACATCTGATATTGTATTAAAGGTGTATGAAAAATCCTTTCTTGGTTGACCTATAAGTTCAAGTTTTTCAAGTAATTTTTTGACGTTTAATTGATTTTAAGTACTTTTTCAAGGATTGGTATTTGGTAAAGAGTTTCAACATTGTTGAGGTCAATTTCTACTAAATTTTTAGTGGTAAGAATCTTCCATATCAACCTTATCTTTGGTAAAGAATCGATCGCATTGTTTTTCATTGATTTGAGTAGCTTCTTAGCCTCGTCAGTAAAGCTGATTTCATTAACATTTATCTTCAATGGAGTAACTGCTTAGATTTTCGCTTAGGGATGGCTATTGTTGCTAAAATAGCATCTTCGTAGATAAGGATCCTGAATCAGATCAAGAGGGCATTAAAGAATATACTTAGAGTCAATTATTTCATGACCTGAAAGTGAAATTTGTCTTTACTTTCCATTTATATTGATTTTGTATCTCCCCCATTCTTATTTCCAGATAATTGACTTAAACGGCAAGGGAAGGATTTGAATGAGTGAAAGAATAGCTGAAATAGGTAAATTTGGAGCTGTCTAATAGTTGAAAAATCTGACGATTTAGCTATTGATATCAAAACCTATAAAAGTATACTATATTTGATTGCAATTGTAAAGATCTAAAAGGGTAAACTAAGAAATGTCCTTTTTAGTTTTGCTTTTAATTTCTTTGTTGATAGCAAAAAGCACATCTTTGACCATTAGATCATGCTTGAACTAAATAAACTTAAGCAAAGTGGTGAAATTGTTGGTATTATTTCTGACCTATTCTTGCAGTGAGATGTAAAAATTATCGGCAATTGCTGTTCTTATTCCTTCTTTTTAAATGTCTTCATCAAGTAGAATCTTATAATAAAGTCTCACTAACTATATGAAGTTCTCTTCAAACTCTTAATTAACTAGGTTCTATGCGAAAAACTGAACAAATGACGGCTAAAGTAAGTTTTGTTAGCCCATAACCTTCAATAAAAGGGCACTTAGTCTTTCTGCAATTTAATCTTGATTTGTGTTTTTCTTAATTGTCCTTTTGATTTCATAATTTTTATAATTTAACAGAATCTTGCCAATTTTTTCATTAAAACTCTTATCCTCATTGATCAAAAAAACTAACAATAAGTTGAGAGGATGTCCAATTATTTTTGGGATCTTATTGCCAGATTTTATTAGAGTTTAGAGCAAGCTTTAGAAAAAAGGCATCTCCTTCATATTGTTTTGATTCAATAAAAGGATAAGCTCTTTTTCTTGCATTTTAGTTTAAGCTAATACATAACTTTATCTAAGCTTTGGGTATACTAAATCGCCTGCTTTTGAAATGCTGCAGAAATTAGGCCTAAAGCCATAGGTTTTTTTCCCCTGTTAACACAAAGCAGGAAAGGTTAGAGCTGTATTTTCAGAATTCCTATAGTTTAAAAACAGTATTTTAATCAAATTTTGTGTAGTTTTTCGATCAACCCCAAATTATACTTCTATTTTGAGGTTGATTCTAAAGTCTGTTTTCTTTTTAAAAGGTTGTTGATTCTATTCTTCTATCCAGCTGTAATTTATTTCATTTTGATGCAAAAACTTTTCCTCTCTCAAAACTAAGGGTTTGACTATGCCATTAACAAGCAAATTTCCATGCACATAAGTGACTATTTGCTATTTTTGAGTAGATTTTAGCAGTTTCTTGACCAGAGAGAATTTACTCTGATCCGCGAACCAGCTAAATATGCAGAAACTATTGGCAAGCTCTAAAAAATAGGCTTGAACATCGTAAAAATGTACTCCTTCAGCTAAAGTTACTTGAAGTTCTTGCAACGGCTCTCTACTCTCCGCTTTTTTCATTCTGGTTGATTTTTATATCAATTATATTCAGGCTAATTACAGAAAGTCTAAAACTAAGCTCAAATCAAAAAGTTTATGACCTAGATTCTACATAAATAACACTTTTTTTCAATTTACTAAACTTTCGAATACTGAAACATGCAAATGATCCTTAAGTTTTCTTTAATAGTTAAAACTTAAAATGCATACAAGTTATTTTTTGAGAATCTTTAGAATTCAAAGCCTACAAACCTTAGCAAGAATTATTTATGATCTTTATCTTTATAAAGCTTATCTTTACTTTGGTATTTGAATAAATAATGCTCCAAAGGTTATATAACTATTCTTTGCGGAGATTGCTTAAAAGACGCTTTCAAAATAATGCTTTCAATCAATCATATTCATGCTTCCTTTGTCTTTAATAAAAAAATCAAATTTTTAAACTAATTGAGATAAGAAGCAAACCCAATTAGCTTATAGGACAAAGGTCTTTTCAAATGAATCAAAGTAATCAGTATTTTTATGCTTGATTATATCATTTTTTAAGTAAACAAGCGATCTACTTTTTTACTTTTTTTAAAGAAATCTAAAATTAGCATTCAACTCAAGGATTAATTTAAACTTTTTTTATAAGTGTATTGTAAATGATATTTTTAAGGAAAAACTCATTAAAAAAGAATGAAATTTCTTGAATTTGGTTTCCCATGATGAAGTTGTGAGGGAATAAAGTATTTATGCTAGGACATAATAGCTAAAGTTTATGATTTATAATCATTATAGAGATGGGAACTACCTAAGGTAAAGTCAAAGACAGTTTTTCAGTCAAGCCAAAGCCCATTTTTAAAAAAAGCCAAGAAGCTGGACAAGCCCCATTCCAGATTGCCCAAACATAAAAGAATTTGTGTTCAAGTGTCATTAAGCACGATTTCTCTAAAACACTCAAGTATATATAGAGAAGAGACCTGTCAAGGAAGTTTAGTGATGATCTTGAGCTATCTACTGACAGCTAAATTGAAACAATCAAATAATATCCTTACTGCTCAGTAGGCATTGTGATGTATGACATTGGAGGCCTGAAATGCTACGGAACTGGCTTTTTGATAGGAAAAAACATAATTCTTACTTGCGCTCACAATTTATTTTCCTTGGATTATGGGCTGCTAACGAATAACGTTAGTTTCAGTCTGAATTGCACCAAAAATAAATAAAAGGAAGTTTACAAGGCAAAGCAAATATTTTTTCCAGAATAGTTTGAGAAATTATCTTTAAAAGGTAATTAGCTCTCTGAAGAGGATTATTGCCGCAATGACTTTGGCATTATAAAGTTGGATGATAGTATTGACCTTTAGCAAAGCTATGGCTATTTGGGTTTTAGCTTTGACAGCCAGTAGCATAGCCTAACATCTAGTAAAGTGGTAATGGGATTTACTCATTTGGATAAAAAATTAATAATTTTGCAAAGTTTTGAGAGAAAAGTGAAGCTCAGTGACTAGTTCATTAGTTACCCGTTCCCAACTGATATTGGCATGAGCGGAGGACCAATTATCTAGGTTTTTAACGAAAAATTTATTGCTATCGGAATTCACACATCATATCAAGGAAAGACTAAAGAGTGTAACGGTCAAGGAATTAGGTTCACTCAACAAAAGTTTGACCAAATAAACTCTTGGTTGCATATCAACTAATAAGTAATTGATCTAAGTACGTTATTTCTGATTAAGGGGACAAAAGTTTGGGAAAGTAAGGTGTTAAACAGCTTGTAAAGTTAGAAAAATACTCTTTTGATGTCATAAATCTTTCTAAAAACCGCCTCTAAAAAGATGGCTTAAAGCATTTTTCTCGAGTTTAATGGCCCAATCTCTATAATTTAGATTTAGGTAAAACTACTCATTATAAAGGAGGAAACAATATTGGGGATTAAGGCCTTGAATACCTAATAAAAGCTCCGATGAAAAACCTCTAAATACTTAATTTGTGTAATCAATAATTTACTCAGGGGGCAACAAAATCGGAAAAACAGGAGTTTAAGTACTAGGTCTAGGAAAATGGCCCAAACTATAGAATCTGAACTTATGTATTAGTGTTTTAACCTAGATAATAACTAAATTTGCAACGAAGGCCTTGAAATTTTAGTGAATCAGGATTGGAAGCATCTGGATATAATGAATTTGGGCAAAAATAAGTTAAGTTTTCAAGCGATATAGCAACTAAGAAGATGCAAATGGAACAATATTTTATGCTTGAACTTATGTTATCTTGTGCTAATTTAGGGGGAAATGGTATAAGTAAAGACAAAAAGATAGTTGAGCTTCTCCATATTTAGTTTCCTAAAATGAAGTTTTTGTATCTATGATAAAAGATATTTTGAAAAAATCAATTTGCTAAAATGAATAAATATTAAACTTAGGTAATTCTGTTAATCTTCTTCTCAAGATCTTTGAAATAGAATGATATATTTTATCGAGAATTCCCAGACTTCTTTTCAAAGAAAGCATAGATTTCTTGTAAGGTAATTTTATTCATTTATCTTGCGGCAAATCTTTTCTTCATAAAAGATCATTTTCATTCTGTAGCTCAACAATTGGGTCGAAACCACTCAAATCCCCACATGTTACAAACTTAAAAGCTTTTTCCTGCTCTTTTTCCATTCCCGTAAGATCCACTTCTCTAAAAAATGTTGAAAGCTAAACTTTCTAAAGTTCGGAATTTTTGTGATAGTCGATACCAACTAAGAAATGTTATGCACTGCTTTAACGACTGCTATTCGGCCTAAATTTTTTTATAAACTACTTGAAGATGTGTATTTCCCTGAAATAAAGCTTAAACTGAGAGTACAAAAAACCGATTTCTGAACCCTTGAATATCTTTGCAACGAAGTTTCCTCCTTTTTTCAACACTTTCACTGTAATGTTCAAAGCTGCAACCAACAGTTGAGATTGGATATACTGGTCCATGTCATGGAAACCTGTAATATCTGGAGCCCCATCACAAATAACTAAATCGCAAAGCTCACCTTTGAATGCTTAAAGTATCTTAACCAATGTCTCCCCTTTTGTGATATCCCCTACAATATGATGTACGTTGTCGATCGGAGCTGTTTATTGTAAATCCACTGATACAATTCGTTTCCCAATCTATTCGACTTCGTTTTTGATTTCAAAGAGCCCTTTTTCCCCTAGTTTTTTTCTGCAGACTTGGCTCCAACTTCCAGGTGCTCCACAAAGATCAACAACACGCTGTGTTTCATCAAAGATATGGAAGATGTCGTCAATTTGTAAAAGTTTATAGGCAGATCTTGCTCTGTAACACTCCTCTTTGGCTTTACGATAGTAAATATCCTAAATTAGAATGGCTGCCCAAAAGTACATGATTGGAATATTGTAAATTCCTTGTTACCCTTTTGTCTTTGGTGAATTTTCCCATTTCTTTTATAAATAATAGATTATCAACAATCATCAAATACTATAAAGAGCATTGCTTTTTTTCCCTGATTTAGGTTTTCCTGTGGAGGGTGGCACGAGATTGTTACTGCAATGAATGAGATGAGTAGGAGTATTGAACAAAATCTAAATGTCGATTTGGTTGGCATTAACTTAAAACTAAAGAACCTCATTATCATCTTTTTTGATTTCCACTTTTGCTTCTTATCTCATCTCTGGCAGCTTAATTACAGAAAAATAGGTCTCATCTTGCTTCTTTATGACTAACCTTTCTTGGTATCCATTAATAACACAAATTTTGACTTACTAATGCAAATTTTAGAAATTGGCTTGGTCTAACATTTGCCCATTTATGCTATAACAAAACTGTTCATTTTTCTTGCAAGAAACAAAGACCATATAATAGGGGTAGTTTAGAATTAGTGCATTCTTAATTGGAGTGCCTATCTTTATTGCTCTGATAACCTCATACCTCTCAATATCTATCAATGAAATCAATCCATCATCGCTCGAACAAACAGCAACTCTCAAATCTGCGTTAATGTTTATTTTGTTGATCTTCTTGTAATGTGTTACTATCTTATTTTTATAGATGAGCTTTCTGTTGCTGTGAACGTAGGAAAGATGAGTTAAGGGAATATTTGTAGGATTTGGATTAGTTTTGCTTATATACTACCAAACTATTATTTAGCCATTAACTGTCCCTGAAACTACCACAGCTAGCTCTTCATCCCCAGTTATTGCAGTAACTGTGTCACTGTGCTTACTATGCATTTCGAATTCTTTTGTAATAATGTCATATTTGAGTATTTTTCCACCCCAAAGTCCTCCGAAGAACAGATGTTCTCCCCAGATCGAGGTAATGGGGAATTTCTAAAAATGTATTGACTCGTCAAATATGTAGGTCAGCTAAAATTTGTCAATTAAAAGATTGAAATGAATCGGAGCAGTGATTAGTAAGTATCTTTGGTAAGATAAGTCTTTTGAGTAATCTGTTTTTTCATTTTGAAAAATCACACCTCTTCCGTCTCTCCTCAAGATGAGGTACTTTTTGTTTGATGGGCTGTATCTGAAATGAATGCAGGCTTAATTTTGGTAAGAAAAAATGCCACTTTAATGATGAATCATTTGCTCCAATGTAGCTTCAGGCAAAGGTTTTTAGTTAATAAAGGGATTAGCTCTAGTGTATCCTTCTGTATATTGTGAAAGACTAAGAGAAGGTAAAGGATTTCTTTTGGGATGAGGTTTAGTAAAGATTTGAGATGGTACTTTTCCGAAATAGCTAATATGCGATTCAACTGATTACTTCTTAATAACAAACTTTTTACATTTTCTAGCTTTTCTTCTTGAAAGATTGCAGAAGCATTTACCTCGTAAGACAAATAATGAAATTTGTTATAACAGCTTTCTGCTTCTTTGCCATATTGCTTGTATCCCCAAATAAGATCGATCCATTTATGAAGATTTTGGCTGACTTACTCACTTTCAAGCTCCTCTCGATGTGCCTAAATGAAATCATATCTAAGTAATTTAAAGTTTACGCGTTTGTATAACCATCTGGAAGTTCAACATTGTTGACTCTTTTATTGTTTTGTTGAATGCCAAAATCAAAATTTTCTCCATTTATTAAAAACTCAGGGAAATAATAAAACTAGGGAATTAGTTCTCTGACGTCAGACATTTAGGTTGTTGCGTTTCTAAAAGTATCAGATATAGATAGGAAAAGGCGGTCAGGTATATCAAACTTTCCTCCTTGAAGCTGAATGTTGCCTTCTGCATAAGGATAGAGCCTCACTAAATACTGAAGAACAATCGGAAGATTGCTGTAGTGAAAGCCAAAGAAGTGAGATTGAGTAAACTCATCTTTGTGATTTTCTTAAATGTTCTTCTTAATTTGTATAAACTTTTGAATTCTTTAGTATGAACCAAGAGATCCCATATTTTTCTAAAGGTCACGGTACTTAGATTGATCTTTTTTGATTTTTGAAGATCGATAGTCAGCAAGAATCCAAGGAAAGATAAAATATTGATTTAGGTCATTATTGCTTCTTCCACTAAGGATATTTAAGCTTAATAAGTACTAAAAATTAGAGATTTATCGATTTCTCCACAACTAAGTGATCAAAAATCTATCAGCAAGTTTGCATGGGTCAATCACCTTCAAAGGGTAGCACATCTTTTAAATAGAGTAATCTATCTTCTTTAACTTTTGAATAAGCTCTAAAAATTTGGGAAACAAAGGCTAAGATTTTCCGTAAAAAGATACAAAAAGGGAAGATTTTTCTTTAAAATAGAATTATATACTATTCGGCTTTAGCATATATTTTTTCACTTGATAGGACTAGATTTAGTTCAAAGACCATCTGCAAATTAGAACATCATTAATGTTTTGCCTATTTTTCAGCAGAGAAATATGCTGAAGATGACTTGAAGGTCGATATTGAAATTCTAGTAAGTTTTGGTCAATTTTTAGATTACCTGCATGAACTTTCATGGGCTATACTAGAAGAATGTCTTTGAAATAAAAAACTTAATTTTTCTTCTAAGCCTGTTATTCTGGTTTTTACTTTGTGAGGAGGGCTGACTTCTTTATTTTTTAAATAACCTTTTTCTTTAAAAACTGGAAACCCACTTGAATGTATTTCTCAGATTTTCTCTTTTCGTTTTGTATGCTCTTATCACCTTCGTCCTCGACAAAGTCATTTGTAAAAATTTATTCGTCTAAATTCCTATCTTCACATACTTCAGCCTCCCTTGGTTAAATTGTTATAAACGGCTGCAAAAGATATTTAGATTGTCTTTCGGACCTAATTCTTTTATAAAAATTATTCAAAGAGTTATCATAAAGAAAAGTTTAAGTGTTTTGAGAAAATGAATAAAATTTAGGGTTAGCCCAAAACCCTTAGTAAATTCTGTTGAGTTTCCAAATTTTTCTTTATTGGTTTTTAATACTTCTCTTTATAGCTTCTGTTTCTATTTTTCTTTGTTGAGTTTCATTAGTTTGTCTGTTGTTATTTTCAAACATAAACATTGCAACATTTTCTTAAAACTAAGTTAAGGTTTTACATTTCTAGGCTTAGTTATTTTGATAAGAAAAAACTGATTTCTTTTGTATTTATTAGGATGCTAACTTCTATTAATCTAACAGTCTATCAATTATTTTGGAGATAGCTTTTTCGATGGAGATTGTTTGAGTATATAGCTTTTTCATTTTCAAATGTTCCTAAAGCTTGTTTCTGGCTTCCTAGTTTTTAAGGGTTTCCACGTTCAAAGAAATGAACTAAATAACCTTTTAATCGACTTTTCTCCAAATAGTTGGGAAAATATTCCTGATAATATAGAGATTTTTGTGCTTCTTTTTTGGTTTCATCAGCTCATAGAAAGATTTATGTTTTGCGCAACTTGATTCTTCTATAAATTTCATGAGTTGCAGTAACTATAGGAAGATATTAACAATTAAGTTCTTTATCTCTTAAATATTCTTGAAAGTATTCATCTGCATACCTCCCTCAATAAAGTAATACTGATAAAACTTACTCTCCAAGAAGCCCAAAGTGTTTAGAAAGATATTTTTAATACTCTACTAGTACTTTTCAATCTTCAAATTCCCTGAGTTCTCACTTATTTAGATCAAGAATATTAGGTACTTTTTTATCAAAGTTAATGCTAACTTCTTTTCGGCAATGTTTGAATGGTCATCATAGTTATCGAAAATCCCTTGTAAGCACACAAAAATGAAACAAAGTAAGGAGACTTAGGAGTTATGTCCTTCTTAGGTGAATAAATGTTAAAAAACGATTTGATTTCTTTTTGCATTTGCTTCTTCCATGAGTGTATTGTTGCCAGGTGAGGCCAAATAGAGTAAAATCTAAAAGATTTGCTAAATTATTGCCAAAAGAATTGCATACTATTTTTAGTTTTACTCCATATCAGCTTCATCTTAGAATTATACATCATCGTTGCCATTAGAAATGAAGTGTTATAAAATGCATTTGTAGCAGTTGGAGATTATGTGCTTTGTTTTTTATTCATATTTCTACTGGTTTTAAAATTTCATCTCTTTGAGCTCAGTATAAAAACTGTTGATCAGCTCTTTACTAATGTAAAGAAAGACCCTGTGATGGAACTTAGAAACTTAATTGGAATATTTTGACTTAACAGAGATTAGTATGAGTTTAATGATATCTAATTCACTTTCAACTGCTTCTTATTCCTCCCCTTCACTGTTTATTCTATATATTGAGATAAGCTTGAGAAGGTTAGTCTTTGTCTCATCTATAATCCTGAAAACGATATGATCACTATTGGCCATACTATTAGCATCACATTAACACAGTAAAAGACACTAAATTACCCAAGCCATCAAGTCAGGAGTTAATAGAAGCAAGTCATGTCTCTCTAGAAAGCTTTCACTTATCTAAATAAAAGGTTAGTTACCATCTTTCTTATTTTATAAGTTGAACCTTTGTATAAGTCAGCTAAAAGGAGGACTGAAGGATGCTCATTTTAAAGCAGATTGTATTCCGTGAAATTGCATTTAGTGCCCCATTACCAAATGATTTTAATGATTTATTCGTCATTTAGCTGAGCTGCTTGCTCATAAGACAATGGCCTCATTGCCATTATTGTTCGGACATTTGTTGAATTAAAGGAAAATTTATCCTAAGAGAAGTCTACTGAGCGCTCAATGTCTTGTGATTTAATGGAAGAAACTCGAGGATTGATTGTTGGGAAGCGGATGCAAAGCCCTAGTAAATCTTTTTCTCCTCCTTAACGAAACATCTAAATATTTTTGACTTTACCTTTATTCCATAGATTCGCAAAATAAGTTTTATTAGGATGGCTTTAGTTTTCCAACTATTTGAATTGGCTAATGTCGTAAATAATCCCATTTTTGCCTGTAACACTGTCTAGAAGTGTTACTTGAACAGGTTTTATGTTCCTTCATCTTTGTTAAACAAGTTTGTCAGGAAATTCACAACAGCTTAAATGAAGCATGGACTTGCGTTGTAATAAAAACATGAAATAATTTGTTGAACAATGGTGGAAATATCGTTGTCATACCTTTTAATCTCCACAATAGTTTCTATAATCTTAAAGTACTCTGCAAGAACTTGAGGATACTTTTTAATTTTCTTTCGATAATCTATGCTGCTCGACCGAGTATGCTAGAAGCAGCAATTCGTCCTATCGTATTTGTCAAAAATGAAGTTTATAATATCCTTCACATTGAAGATGTTTAAACTGTTTTGTATTTATTAGAGGTAGAGACCTTTGGCGAGATTTAAGTAATTTTCAAGTTCAGCCAACTACAAAAATTAACCAGCTGGAATGCCCCAGATAACTTTCTTGATAAACTATGTCAAATAGGAGTTACTTTCTGCTTCATGATTCTATTGTTTAAGGCTACATAAAGTTCCTTAATTCTGGGAGTTATCTCCTCAGTATAGCCAAACATCTATGTTTCGATGAAAAAATTGCTTATGATTCTGAAAAGCTTAATTCCTTATGATTATTCCTATATCAGCGAAAAATTACGATTGAGGCTGCTTTGCTTAAAAAAATGTTCTTAAAAAGCATGATCACCTATCCCAAAGCATTAGTGTACAACTTTTTCTCTTTTATTTATTTTGAATGCAGCTTAAGGACATTGAAGAAGCCAATATATGTATGGAGGCCTCCATACAAAGCCATTTACTTTTTATGAATACTTATGTTACGATACACGCATCCTTCAGGCCCAATAACCCCATTACGTCTATTAATTGCATCAAATATGATAGTCTTCACAGGCTACAAAGATTTATCGAAAATAATGTCAGATTTATCTTTTTATTACTCTTTTTCAGAATTTTATATCTATTTTTCTTCAGATAGATCCTCCACTGTTTTAGTAGTTGCTCGGATTGCAGTATAAAGTAAGAAAACATGCTTCAAAACTGTATCAAACATGTAGGAAAAGTTTTTGATGTCACTTTCGTAGATAAAGCCTTGTTTTGAATTCAAATTTTATACTCTTCATAGAACCAAAACTACTCTTTTGCAAGGTTGTTAGTGAAGATCAAAGCAGAAGAAACTTTCCCGTGAAAGTTTTTGAAAAGACTAATGCTATAATCTGAAGGTGTAGGAGTGAAAATATCCAATTCGATTCCATTCAAAACAAAATTATTCATTATGACCTAATTTAAGGACAGATTACATTCACAAATAGGGCCTTTTGGAAAATTTTCTTTTTTATCTAGAATTATACCCAAAGCCTGACATCAGTGTTAGATTAGGCTTCACACAAAAACGCAGAATCGTTTCTTAAAATGTTGAATCCTCTCTGTTCTTTAATTTTTTAAAAGTAAATTTTTTTATTTTTCAGTACGATTTAAAATCCTGATTTTTCTCCATTAATCTCAAAAAACTTGCATTACTTTGTTTCCTAACTCATATTATACCACAAACAAATCGTCCCACTTTTTTCAAAAGGCCATTTCACCTTCTCCTGAACTTTTATACCCTATCCACCATTAAGGTAAATGCAGCTATTGAACTTCAAGTTTTATGGAGACTGTTGCATAAAAAGAGTCTAAATAACAGCAGAACTACATTTAGTGTATACAGTATGACATTAATCTTGTTAAGTTCTAAGTTTTTTTGGTTTTCCAAAACTGGGACTAAACCTTGAATTAGCGATTTTATGAATGTTCTAGAAGGGTCATAATACTCAACTATATTTTTGATGATTTTTTTAGAGTTTTCAATATACTCCAGTTCTGTCAGATAGTGAATAACGTGTTGAATAAGTTTTTAATTTGTGTAAAGCTGGTTAACAGTAGACGCCATACTAATGTTGAATTATTTTCTGAATTCTTACCAAAGCTAATTTTTGTGAACTTCTTTCTTTTCTTAATGAGCCTCATTAGAACCTTTAGTGGTAATAGTGGGCGTTTTGGGGCTTTCCACACTTTTTTAATCTATGTACATGTTGTAGATGATATTTTCGACTCTTCTTTGCCACTATTTGCAGAGGAGTTGGTCTTAAAGACCAGGCTAGTGATTTTTTAGTTCTTCTTCTTTGCTGGTAACCTAGTGCTCATTATTCATCAGACCAAAAACTAAATTTGATTCGTTTAATTATTAAATCAGACTTAATAAGCTATACTAATTTAGATTTATGAGCCTAATCAAATCAACAAGTATTCATTGTGCCTATCCGTCTGATAGTGTGGATGTATCTCGTGATTAGTTCTTTAGCACTTTCCACACCACATCCAGCTTTGGCAGGTCTCGCAACACCAAAACGGTAAACTCATCTATTTTTTGCATTCGTAACACCAAAATCTCGTCAAAGGGCTACTCTTTATCAATTTTAGCTTCCATTCATGATTTTGCCTACTCTTTTTCAAGTCCTCATCTTGCATAGTCTTTGGCTATGAACTTCGCCAAAAACACTTTTTGCAATTTCTATGATTTTTACATTTTGAACATTCAAAGTATAGGTCATAAATTGTCGTACCTTTGCACGAAGAGCACTAAATTTGAGCTTAATTGAAGAAATTCTTTTTCAAAATGAGTATTTGAAGATTTTTATTATCTTTGCTACTAATCTTCAGTTGATAGCAGTCTAAATAAGAAGAAAGTTACCTATGCACATAAAATCTTCTGAACCCTATTATCTTAAAAAACCTTAGTAAGCTATATTGGAATATGCTCTATCGCAGCGTGGGCAAGAAATGGAATTCTTTTCTTCGTAAGAAAAATCTATGATTTTGGTCTTTTCTAATTGTGTAAACTTGTTAGCAAGTGTCTAAAGCTTGTTTTCTTAATCGGTCTTTCCTTTTAAGCTTTAAACTAAGCATCTTTTGCAAAGAACTTTTCTATTTGAGGCCTATCTAAGCAGGTATAGATCCTATTATTTGAAGCAATTATGACATCTGTAAATAGTACCTTCAACATGTTTCAAGTTGAACCAACCATTTTGAGACGGTCCTCCAAATTCAAGCTTTTTAGCCCCTGGCATCATCAAATCAGCTATTTCGTAAATTTCCTAAGGTTTCTTCACTCCAACTTGGGGTTTCGCAAAGATAATGTTGTTTGAAACCTTTGTACGGTATTCTGCTTTATTTCCCAAAGGACATTTATAGCCTACTAAGCATGTACTCTTAATATTGAGGAACAATTAATTATTTTCTTTTTGGTTTTCGTTACTTATTCTTCTCCAAAGCTAGTTTTCTTATGCCTAAATGCTTCCTTCCTATTCATTCGATTTGATCCAAACTATTTGATCAATAACATCATATCCCCATCTATTCAACAAATGATAACCAATTTGAGTTTCTTTTTTTTAGACCCAAAGAAAGACAAATCCTTTTACCATCAAGATGGGCATATCTGGGAACAACTGGAGATATTTTACAGGTAAGCTGAAATGAATAATGTCAAATACTCCAAACTATTTGACAAATTCTTTTAGAGATAGCTTCCCCACATTCACTTTAAGCTAAAATTCTGAAAAATTCTTCTTTGGTTCTTTTCTAAAAATTCTATTGAGAGAATATGGCTTATTCTGTTTGTTTCTACCTTTGTTAGCTTTAGATATCCTTTTCTTTTTCTTTGGATCTCTTTCGGCCTCAAAAGGTTAATCTGAATTAATATCTTAATCATTTTAATTGTATTTGATGACTGGTCTTTGGTTAGCTTTGCGTGTTCGGGTTTTGATTACTTCGCTTTATTGAGGCAGTTTTTACTCTGGTTGGTTTTCAGATTATTACTTCTTCAATACCTGAGGTAAAATAACTTCACTTTTTTAGGGTGCTTGGTTTTGCTATTTTTATTCCAAGCATTGCTAAACTACAGGAACCACTTTTCTGGGCCTCCCTCTCTTTTTTTTTTGAGACTAAGGATGAGGCTAATGCCTTTAATCCAAAGGATTTTATTATTTTATGCTTGGCTACTACTTTTTCACTTATTTTTTTAAGCTTTAAGTTTTTATATCCAGTTGAACATTATTATCATGATTTTCACTTTCGCTTTCGTCCTCCTCCTATACTTTGACCTTTTCCTCTCTTTTTTTATTTATTTTAATCGGTGAATTCTTGGCTTTCTTTCGTTTGGATTCAACTTTTTTATTCAAATGTTTGCTGGAGCTAGAATCCATTTCAACAGATTCTTCAATAATCTCTTAACTTGATTACTACTGCTTAATTTTATTTTTCACAGCCCTATGTGTTTTTTTAATCAGAGTTTTCTTCTTTACTGGAACTATTTAGGTAGGTTTCTTGATTGGAGTTGCACTTCTTTTAGCTGAGCTTTCTTTGATTCTTGCTGGAGACAACTATTTTTTAGTGATACTTGCTTTTTTGGTTAATTGTTTTGGTGTAAATTGGAGAGAATCTGGTTCCATTATTTTTCTTTGCCTTTTTTCAAAAACCAAGTTGTCAAGGTCATGGATAGCCAAAGATCGGTTTAGCCTGCTTTCAATTTTGTGATCCATAAGAATATAGGTTTATATTGAAGAAATTAATATGAAAAGTGAATTAGCAAAATGGAGGGATTTATACAAATAATGATTGATTTTCATAAGAAATATCTAAATTCATCCTTTTAAAGAACTATCTATGTGTCCTTTCAGTGAAAAGAATTGCTTCTCCACCCAATATCGAAATCAATATGAATTTAGATTAATTAAACTAACGTTTTTCTCTTATTCTAATTGTAGACAAAGTATTTTTTAAGCCGAAAAAGCAATAAGGCAGAGCAAAAGTAGGGTAGCATAATTGTAAAATTAAATTTAGCCAAAAATCGAGAATTATCGAGAATTTTTTATTATTGTATAAATGTTGCCAAAATTAAATTTATACTATAAATTAAAAAAAAAGACTGTTTGCTATGAGAAGATTTTTCTTTAGACCTTTCTTTGATCTGAATGACGCCTTCTTCCCTATGCGAAGAATAGTCATGCCAACCTACAGATTAAGAGTCTTTTAAAACCCTGTAACTTCAAAACCTGCAGACATCCCTCAAAAAGGTGATCCTCATGCTCTCTTCAACCAGTTTTTCAAATAGCACTAACTCAAAGATGAAACTGAGAAAGAGTTTTTCAAGAAACATTTCCCATAAACTGTTGAAGAAAAGTTTGACCCTTACAAAGTTCTTGAGATCAGCAATGATGCCTCTATTGACCAAGTGAAGTAGGCTTATAGAAAGCTAGCCATCAAATACCATCCTAAGAATAATGCATCCTCAGATGCTGAAGCTAAGTTTGCCGAAGTTGCAAAAGCTTATGAAGCCATTATTTAAGTTCAAAATGCCAAAAACCTTGATGATTTTGGTTTCAAGAGCTTTTTCTCAGATTTTGAAAAATAAGTTGACTCGTTTTTCAATCCCAAACAATCCAGTTAAGCTACTTAGCAAACCAAAGCGAAAAAATAGACAAAAGAACCCTCAAAAAATTAAAACAATTAAAAATAGCTTGGGGAGCTTTACAGTGAATCTAGCAGCTACTAAAGTGTCAATGGCCAGCAAACTAAATTTGCAGCTGAAAAGATCTATAAAAAAGATGGGAAGCTACTAAAAGTTTTGAGAGAAGAAAAGCTGAAAGAGGATGGAAACATTGAAATCACTTAGACAATCGATAATGGACAAGAAGTCAAGAAAAAGACGTTTACCCAAGAAAAAGGCAAGAAAACAATTACTTCAGGTTGAAGCTATGGATGATCTCTGAATCTTTATGTGGATATATGGTAAACAATTTATAAAAGTTCGATTCTTAATATAGAATTTTACTTATGATTGCGTTTCTATCTGCGCCTAAGAATAATCTACCAAATGATCGAAACCCTGTGACCACTCCCCTTTAAACCAAGCCTGCATAAAGCAATATGCTCAAGGACACCTTTAATGTCTCTCATTATTTAAAGGCCTAGTAATCCAAGAAAAATAAATGGATAGGCAATCTACACTAAAAGCCTTTACTTTAGGTACTGGCAGATTCAGTGTAAATCAAAGAATTCACGCCTATCAACTCTAGTGAGTTGAACTGCTACGAACGTTTGAAGAAATTGCTTTCAATGCAGTCAGGTATAAAGTTGGAGTAAAAGCAAACTGAGTAAAACGCTAAAATGCTAAATAACGTGGTTATTCTATAGAATCAAATCAGCAAGTTATAAGCTAAGTTTCGACAAAATGAAATCCGAAAGAATAAGCGCAACAAGACAATCATTAAATCTGTGATGGGAAGTAAAAATAACAGTTTTTTCTAGAGAACCTCTCCAGAATCATCATCGCTTAATACCACGCAAAAGTCTTTAGTATTCCGAGAAAACTACAAACTAAGGAAAAGAATCCAGGAGCCAAAAAATTAAAATGAAGAGATAAAACAAACTGTGTAAATATTCTTTAAATTAGAAAAGAGGATGTTAATGAACTCAAAGAGGTCTGCATGCAAAAGTTTGTTGCCCACAAAAAGAAGCTAAATGATGGAATATTTGAAGAAGTTTAGTAGTTTATCAATACTAATCTTTAGAAAAAAATTGACGATGTCATTAGTTGTAAGCTAAAGTAGACTTATTTGGCCCAGGAGTAGAACAAGAAATGGAAAATGGTTTTACTTGAAAAAGAACTTGAAATCGAAAGCCTCAAAAAATAGCTAAAATGTAAGTAGGAAAAAATAATTAACCATATAAAAATAGCATAACCACAGCAAGAAATGGCCAATTATCGGAAAAATATCCTACAATTTTATTAAGAATATGAAGCAAGTTTTGGGTCAATGAGACTGAATGAGCTCAAAAAGAAGCTGGATTTCTTGTAGAATATGTACATTAATAAGTATGCGCATTAAGAAGCCAAATATCTTTAACGCTTGAATAAGACAGAAGAAGAGAAAAGAGAAATCTCAAAAAAGATGAATGAAAAGCTACTGGAGTATGAAAATCGAGAGGTTGAATTGAGGTAGCTAATCAACAGGCGGAGAAAGTACGAGCAACTAGACAATAGCGACTAAACACATTAGATTTACAATAAAATCAATTAGTATAAAGTAAAAGCTGACGAGCTTTAGGAGCTACAAAAGTTCATCTTTAACAAATATACTTAATGGGTAAGTAGCAAATCTGAAGTCCAAAACAAGCTTATACAACTACTTAACAACAACAGTGTCGAAGATTACAAATAGATGATTGAGACAATGTTAGATTTTGAGAAAGGGTTTGGCAATTAGCACAAGCACATTTAGTTTATCAGCAAACTTTGTAACGTTATTTCCAAAATCAAAAAGACTACCTCTCCGAGCTCGGTTTATAAAAAACTTGAGCCAATTAAAACTCTATAGTAAATCTAGCAATATCTTATAAACTTGAAAAGGAGGCAAAAGAAGACCAAAACAGTCAACAGAGGAAAGCAATATCTCAATGATTAATAAAGTTGATAATTTGTTGCCTTTTTCAATCTTAATCATTTCAAGCTAAGTTATTTTCTTTCATGTATTCAACGAATGAATCTAAGAATACAGGCCAAGCATCTCCTTCTTTATAATCTCTTTTCAGGTCCTTTATTGTTATCGCAAATTCATAGAGCATGTTCCATAGATCTTTATGACATTTTGTAGGTTTTTTATTCCCTAGAAACTATAAGTATTGGTTGAATTGCTTTTGATAAACGAACTCTTTAGCTAAGAGGATTGACCACAAAGATTACGCAAATTAAAACTCCATGGAAAGATTCTTAATTAGGAAAGCCTCAAACACACCTTTGTACATTTGCTTAAATATCTTTGGATCTAACAGGTCTTTTTCCCATCTAGGTAATAGCTTTTTCAGTTATTTGACGGTCTTGCATCTAAATAGATTTAAAGCTACTGTCCTGAAAACCTGAAGATGTTTTAAAAGTTTTAAAATTTGATGTGTCCCAGTTTCGGTGTTTTCATGCCTACTGTAAGTATATAAAACTGGAGAAGACTATCTTCTGGAAGCTTGAGCGTTTATGTAATGAAGAGTGAAAATGCTTCTTCATCCATTTCTTCTTTTCCGCCTACGTATAGTACTGCTTACCTGTTATTTACTTCCAGGCTTCAGCTGGATTGCAATTTTAGAGCTTATCGAATGTCTTTTTAGCTTTCTAAGCTTTCTAAATATGAGGCTACTTACCATATGTATTAATATTGAATTATAAGGAATTGCCTCTTTTCGATAATATGCATAAATAACAATCAAAAATTCGGTCTGAAATTCTGAAATTACTCCAAACTGCGCTTGGATTTTTACCTATCAGGAATAAATTGATTTAATTCAAGAATCTCCTTTTCATATGGCTGAATAATCGCTAGTACTTCACCTGGGGTTGGCCTATTAAAGCATTGAACTTCAAGGAGATTCAAAATGGTCTTTATGAAGAAGGGGCTTAAGCTTAAGCATTTCATTGCGACTAAATTTTCTTGAAAAAGGTAGTTTTTAAAACCAAATTCTTCAAACTCATATAGCTCCTAACAATCAGTCAGTAAGCAAGCATCAAGCATTGTTAGGCCTATTGAAAAAGATTCTGAAATTACTGGATCTGACTTGCAATACTTTACTTAGTTTTAGAGCTCTGCCAGCTATTCAGGCGCAAGATATGTTTTTTACTTGTGGTACAAAGACTTATAGTAGTTTGTCAGCTAATTTAGAAAAGACAACGAATTAATTACAAATATGTCCCCTTTTTAGTCAATTAAAATATTTTTTGGACGTACATCCCCTGATTTTTGTTTCTTCCTTTGGAACATTGCACTAGCAAGAGTAAGATGGTATAGTAAGAACCATAGCTAGGTTTCCTAAAAATTGAGTTTCAAAGCCTTTCTTCTAGAAATTTATTCAAAAAGGGTGAACTTGCAGTAATGATAAATAAGCTAGATTAGAGTAATGTACATTCACTGATTTGTCTACTCCGCAAAAGTTTTATGTGTGCGTCATTTGCATCTTTGGTAGAAGCAAAGGTAGCTTTTTGTCGTTTGGATTCATTGAGAAGATTTTCTGAGACATCTATGCAAACTGATTCTCATTATATTTTTATTAGAGAAGGAGTTTCTTATCTATTGTCAGTCTTGCGTTTGCAAATCTTGGATGCTCAATCTTGGCTTTCCCCTTTTCGCCTTTACCTAACTCAGCGTTTCCCATGCTTGTTAATAATCTATATAATTTCGAAAAGGCATTAATATCATCTGATTTTTATCATCATTGCTATAATTCACTATGCTCTTTAGGAACTTCAATAAGCATTGCTTCACTTTTTGAATTTCTGAATACAGAAAATACAGCACATTCTCATAATAATAGAGCTTTTATTAATGACGTTAGAGCTTAAAGATCCTATGAACACTAGAAAAGTGAATACTATCCCACCGCCTTATCATCGTTCTTTGACTCATTAACAGCTCTTTTCTAATGACTCAATCGATATTAAGATTCTGCAAAAATTTCTCAAAAGAGAAGGAAAATTGCACAAAAAAATCTTCTTAGAAGTCGTAAAAAGGGCTAAACAACTATTTCGTATTCTTGGTGTTATGCAGAATCTTAGCCAAACCTAATAAAAATACAAGACCCAGTGACGATAGTAGGAGATATTCATGGCCAGTTTTACGATTTCATCAAGTTAATCGACGAAGAAGTAGGTGGACAGCTTTAGACCACGAAATATCTATTTTTGGGTGACTACGTCGATCGTGGTGCCTTTGGAATTGAAATTTTGGCTTTAATCCTTGCCATCAAAATCAAATACAAAAATACAATCCATCTGCTGAGAGGTAACCACTAATGCCGCCAAATGACATCCTTTTTCAACTTTAGAGATGAATGTAAACTCTTTATGACTTAGGTCTTTACAAATATGATCAATAGGTTTATGAGGCAATCATGGATTTGTTTGATAATCTGCCACTTTCTGCGTTGATCAACAATAAGTTTATTTGTGTTCATGGTGGGATCTCTGCTGAGGTCAAAACAGTAATTTTGGGATTAATTAGATTCAAAGCATCGAAAAACTAGAAAGAACAAGAGAAATACCAAAATCTGGAGTTTTCTGCGATTTAATGTGGGCTGACCCACATGATACATAATCAGGCAAATTAGGCACCCTTGTTAAAGTCAATCAATCTAGAGGATGTTCTTACTTCTTCGGATACTAGCTCACTTCAGAATTTCTTAAAAACAACAATCTATTGTCGATTATCAGGGCACATTAGGCTCAATCTCAAGGATTTAAAATGTATCATTGGGGTGGGTAGAAATAATTTCCTTCAGTAATCACCATTTTCTCAGCCCCAAACTATTGCGATTTCTACAATAATAAAGGTGCCGTCATTAAATTTAAAGTAGCATTTCGATTACCTAGAATAACACTTTCGACATTCAACAATTTTTATAAAGTCCACATCCTTATCTTTTGCCGAATTTCATGGATGTCTTCCAGTGGTCGATTCCTTTCTTGGCACAAAAAGTAACCTAGATCATGGTCCATTTGATAAAACCAGCAATGAAATTAACTGAAAAAGATGTTGTTCCGTTAATGCTGATTGATAAAAAGTAACTTTTAGAGAAGATTTTAGTAACTCAAAAAATTGTGACCTCTGAGAATACTGAATATATCACTAACTACAATGGAAAGAACCTTGATAAAAATCTACTGAGAACCAAAGAGGCAAAAGAGTATACTAATAAGATCCACAAGAAATAATTTGAAAAAAAGAAAATAATAGACCTGAAGAATGAGCAAAGACCCCTGGATAAGAAATGATTGGGGAAAATATTTTCTTATTTGATAGAATCTTAATTGTTGAGAAATGATTGTATAGACAGTAAAATTATATAAAATGTTCAATATAGTCAAAAAGATAGTTGCTGGTCCAAAAAGAACGCTAAACTTTGAAGGCTGCGAGCTTGATTTAACATATATATCATAACGTATCATTGCAATGGCCTTTCCTGCTTGTACGATTATCGAAAAGACCTACAGAAACAACATTGATGATGTAGTCTAGTACCTCAATTCAAAGCACGGAGAAAACTATCTCATAATCAACGTCAGCAACCGTATCTACGATTATAGCAAATTTCAGAATAAGGTTAAAGATTATGATTGGAATGACCATCAAGCACCTCCACTTACGACTCTTGTGCTGATAGGTTATTAAATGTATCACTTTCTTAAAACAAATCCTGAGGGAGTAGTCGCAATTCATTGCAATCATGGAAAAGGGAGAACGGGAACAACAATCATCGCTTATATGCTTTTGATTGGCTACATGAAGTAAGTTTAAATGTGCCTCAAACTGTACAACGAAAAAAGGTTCAGTAGTGGTGACTATGGTGTTGATCAGCCTTGCCAACTACGCTATTTGAAGTTTTTATCTCTTCTAGTGAAAAGACACAAAATTGAGGCAAAAATTCCCTTTTACAGATTGAAGATGATAAGCCAAGTAGGATTGAACTAAAAATGCCGAATCAAAATAACTCGTACTAGAGATCAGAAGATAGTAATGAATGATATACCATTTGATGTGGATTTAGACGCAGAGAAGCTTTAAGGTTCAAATATGCTGTTCTCTGATTGCCTCTTTTAAATCTATGAAGAAAACTTTTTCAAAGAAAAAATCAAAATTGCCAGAATTAACTATAACCTTTGCTTTGTTGATAACTCCCTTGAGTTGACATTTTCTTCAAAAAATATCAAGCTTGAGAAAGGCAAAACGAAATAATTTACTGTCAACTTTTGCTTTCAATTTTTCTGCCTTTGCCACCTCACAACTTATGAAGATACTAAATGCCAATGCTCTACTTTAAGGGTCGCTGAGGAGATGTTTTGGAATCAGATGAAGCTAGCTATTAGCTAATGTAAAAAACTGCATCCATTATAAGTAATGAAGCTAGTGGATTGGGAAATCAACTAGTTTGAGGCCAAATAGATTGAGAAAAAAGAGAAAAAATACTCTCATAATGAGTTCTTGGAAATAACTGAGCTCAAAAGAAGAAAAAAATCAGCCAGTTCCGAAATCAGGGCGAATAGGTAATAAAAGATATATGCAAAACTGTTGAGCTGTCGCAAAAACTATGCCCAAACTGGATAAACTTAAAATCTGGATTCAGATAGTGTAATAAGTACCTATTAAACTGTTGAGAATCTTTATGTCAACGAAGTAAACACTAAATAGGTGAAAAACAACGATATCCCCATAGAATTTTGAAAGCTTCATTCTACTTTGTTATTTTGGTATTTGTGAAGTTTAAGGCTATAAAAACCCTTTTATTGAATAATACAACACTTCAGCAGAAAACATTAGTTTTGGCGACAATAAGCGTTCATAGCTGACCTCCAAATTGAAGCTTTTTATACTGACATTTATGTTGTATAAAATTACTTTTACTAATCTTGAATTTTATTCACTATTGTGATAATAAAGAGGAGATGAAGCTACAATGAATAATAAGCTGACCATATCAATCAAAGAGGTTTCCCTAGCTTAGATTGACCAAGATATGCAACCGGCGCACCTTTTTACTACGATTCTCAATATATGCCTACCATGATCCTGACTGGAATCTCATGTTTAGCCAAGATAGTCGCTAACTAGCCCTTTATGAAGTTACAACTAATTAAATGAGGGATGCCTAAAAATCTTGAAGCTAGTGAAATTGGTTCCACCCAAAAAAAGAGATGCATCATCCTAATTTAAGTTGATCTCCATCCATATAAACCTTTTTAACATTTGAGGATAGAGTATAAAACAAGGCTTTAAAGAGATAAATGAATGGAGTATTTGTTAACACTGTTATTTAACTCTTTGCCTCTAATATTACTAACTTACAAGCATATTCCAAACAATAGTTTTTGAGAAGAGATAAAAGCATTTTCAAAATCGAACTAATTATGAGTACTAACTTGACCATCCAAAGTGTTTAATGGGACAGTTATTTAGCATACAGAGAGTTGAGATAAAAACCAAAGTAGCAAAGAAAGTAATAGAAAAATTAGTTTTTATCAGGGTTTCAAGCATTTACAGGCAAGGCCTTCCAAAATAAAAGCAGTATCAACTTTAAAACCTTTAAATGCACCTGCTTCTATTTTGTATAACTTAGCTAATAAATAAATTTTAAGGCTGACCGAAGCAGGAGGGCTGATCCTTCATCTGGCAAAACCTATGGGACCTTTGCCACAGGTAGTTTTGGATTGTTGACTAATCTACCCTAATTTTCACTGTTTACCGGAATATATAATATGGAGGTAAATCAAATCAACTCGAAACGAAACAGCAAAAGTCCAATATTTTTAGCTTTATACCACTTGCTTCTTGTTTAAAGCTGAAAAAAAGGCTTTCCTGAGGTTTTAATCGCCTCCTGGTTGTTTTCAATAAGACTGACGTTTTAAGAAAAACAAAGGTAACTGCACAGTGCTTAAATGCTGGCATCAGCTGGAAAACTCTTCCAAAAAGCAAGATCAGATTCCTCTTAAGGAATTTAGAGAACGTTTTTTGACGAAAAACTGTATTGTAGTTTATTAACCCTACTGAATTATTTCCCCTTGAATTTTTATTAAAGCTCAGTATATATAAATTAAAGAGATTAGTTTGCAGGCTTATAATTAATAAAAATGCAAAGAAACGTTTAGATTTTCGCTGGAGTAGCCTCAAGAGTGACCTCCGGTGGCTTTTTTAATGAAATCCTTTAAAAGCAGCAGAATACATACGATATACAGCCATACAAAATCGAAAACACGTAAGGCTAAACAATGCTGAAAATTTATATAAGCCTTAACAGCAGGTACACATTCATGAATTCAGGCACAACTACTCCAATGAATGCAATTTCGACAGCAACAACTGGAATTAGAATTAAAGAAGAGTCTTCGTTTGGTTTATTATATGCTATACGCATTTTCTATAGGTCGACAAAAAACCGTTCGTACATTGCGTTTCTATGCAGACAATGCAAGCCTACGACTAGCTTTCTCCTGTTTTCTTCGGAAAAAAGCCCTAGTTTCTACATTTTCAACATTTGAATCTTCTCAAAAATAAGCACAGGATTACTTGGACTCCTGAGGAGGATTAGCTACTCTAGCAGTGTACTATCTAGCTCAGCCCCGGGAAATGGAACTAAATCTCAAAGAAAATCTTCTATGAATCTAATCGGCGGCTGTTTAGAACGCCCAAGCACTGCCGAGAACGTTGGTTGAACCACTTGGATAGGAACAAAAAGCATGGAGAATGGACTACCAAGGAGGATCTGGTGATATTTGAGTATGTTTTGTCAAACGGCAAAAGATGGTCCAAGATAGTCCCACTTTTGAATGAAACTCGCACATAGCACATGATAAAAAACCGATATAACTCACTGATTTCCAAATCAAAAGGCGGCAAAAAAATCAAGGAGGAAGATGTCGCTAAAAAAATCCTGAACCTACTCATCCAAACTAAATAAGCTGAATCAAATAGTTAAAACCAGATATAGTTGAATCACTAAAGGAAGCCTTAGGGTTAAAATAATCCAATACTGATTGAGCAAAATACTTTGAGCCTGTAAAGTTTGAATAATGCCACAAACATTGGCAATTCTCCTTCACCACCTTTTACCAATCCCAACCCTATGGGCTGCTTCATGGACTTCAATTGCTTTTACTTTCCTCAGGTGCTTTTCAACTAGAACAGATTCGACTTATATCAGATGGAGAATAGGAAAAATGAAATCATGTAGTTTTCAAAGAACTCAAGTTTTTCCCTCTACCAGCCCAAAATTAACTATTGAGCCCCTCTGATATTATAATTTTATTTCCTTCCCAAAAATTTTATCCAATTATTATCAATAAATATGGAAATTGCTAATGTTTGGACGTTTATAAAGTTTATGATTTAGTTTGGATCATTTCATTTATTCAGATTGAATGCTAATGCCTGAATCTTTTGAGCCAAAATGTTCTTTTCTAACCTTTATACTCCTTTGAATTTCGCTTCAACTCCATTCTACCATTATTTGAGGCGTTAGAGTTTGGCATTTATCTTCAGCAGCCAGCTTTGGTAAAACTTTTCAGTTAGCTCTCTTTCTTCATTTTCAAAATTTTATACTTCTCTCTTTATTTTGTGAGCCAAAGTCTCCTCTTCCTCCATTTGTTCATTTTTTTATTACAAATCTTCACCTATTTTTTTCTTTTTACTCTAGTTTTATTCTTTTTATGCAATTTATTCATTTTCACCATCAGTCTAGGCTTAAATTCGTGAAATTTTCTATATCTTTTGTATAGGCATAGTCATTAGAATTCTAAACACGCTTTCAGGCGTCATCTTCAGCTGCTCAGCCGTTTTGACTATCTTAAACTTATTTTTCTAGATAGCCTAAGCAACTTTATTTTGCTAATTAGCCTTTTTCTTTTAGTTCTCATTATTATTCTCCTCTCCTAAGTTGTCAATTACAGTTTTTCTTGAAAAGTTGTCATTAGAAAAGATAATAGGTACATTACCTTCGAAGAAGCAAGAGGCACAAAGAATAAGTGAGTAGTTAGTAGTATCAGGCTCATTTTCTATCCTTTTTCCTTACTTTCCTTCAACCTCAACGATTTTTTTTACTTTGAACTGATCTTTGAACTCATACCAAACAACACCACAAATCCCTTCACAAAAATGGCAAACCGGTCTAAACTTCCTACTGATCTTTTTGAGTAGCTATAAATCATCTTTTGCATAAGTGCGAGGTATGATCAGCTTATCTTTATCAAAGCAATCTTTTCTTTTGGTTAAAGTCTCCTTGGGTTATTATATTATGCTCTCCTATTCCATGGTTTTTCTCTTTGGTTTAGTATGAATGTAGTTAATCAGCCCCCATTTTTAAAGGAAGCTATGAATCCTAATAATCGCACAAACATCTCCCGCCAACCCTTTTCTAGCCTCAGATGGAGTTATATACCTCTCTTTCCCCAGATCAATGATATAGTTTCTATACTTCTTGTAGAGCTATTAATGCTTCTAAAACTTAATGTTATTCTAAGTAAGCTTTATCTTACCATTGTTGCCAGAATCCCTTTTTTGATTTTGAACCACTATGGCAAAGCTTTTTTTTAGATTTAGTGGACTGAGTTCAAATTGAACCACTGGGTTTTGGCAGGAATGAGGATGTACTTATGGTTATCGGCTTACTTGTTTGAGATGTAAGGGTAGATAGTGAAGTTTTGCTGGGCAAATTCTAGCTCATTTCACAAGTACTTTTGGAGAGAGAGTAGGACTTGTCTTTGCCCGCTTTGGAAATTGGCTTGTTTATCTCTATATCACCCTAGACAAGCGAAAACCCTTGGGGAGTTTTGATCAAATTTATCACAAATTTCATTTATTTATAAGTTGAATTTCAAAAGCACTCAATTAACTTCTTTCATGAATTTAGATTATCATTAATCTCTCAAAGATGCAACCTATTGAGTTCCCTCAAACTCATCAGTGAAAAGATGAATATCTTCCCAAATTCATAATTTGCTAACTGGACTCGTGAGACCCGCATAAATGTTTCTAAATGTCCATGATAGACTCTCAGATTTTCTTTTTTCCTAGCTACTTCTAGATGTTTTAATATAATCATCTTAATTATGGTGTCAAGATTGAAAGGAAGTGAGTTATAAACCTTAACTAACGTCTAATTTAAACGAATCGCAAGAAGAAATATACTGAATGAATAAACGATGGACTAACATGATCATACGCTTGGATTATTAATGGTTAACGATTTACTTAGATTAACAGTGGTAGACGTGCTTGAAGAAGTACTGAGTGCAGCCGTGGTTGGAGCAGGAGGATTTGTATCTGAATTAGTTGCACTTGAAGCAAGAGCAGTTGAAGTTGTAATTGGAGCAGCTGTGGCTGTTGCAGGCATGCTTGAGTCAGTTGTGGTTGGGACAGTTGTTGATGATGGAGCTGTATTTACAGCAGGTGTAGATGAGGCAGCTGTTGTTAGAGATGGATCCGTGGTTGGGGCTTGGTCAGTATTCTTTATCACAGTTCCATCTAGCAGTGTTAGCTGTAAGGTCTGAGTCCAAGGTTGACTCCAAACGCAGTACTTTTAACTATTTGCGGAACTAGGGTCTTGAAACGTAAAGCAATAGTTAACACCTGAAACAATCTGCTGACTCAGCGAAACAAGGGTCCAGTTTTGTAGTTTGGGAACCTTCTGCAAAGCAAATTATTTAGCTTTTTTTGAACCGTCATCCAAATTGCTGATATCTACAGACTGAAATCCTCCCACAGTGATGACTCCTCCGGCTAGACGTGAAGTCTTCGACTCAATCTGATAAGCTAAGTGAGCTGATATGTACATGTATAATTTGCGAAGTAGGCATTGGTGCCGTTGAAGAGCCCAAAGTAGGTCAGGTTATCTGTGCCTAGTATGAAGATGACTGACTCGTTGATAACTTTATTCGTATTGCTTGTCAAATTGGCTTAGAGTAAGTTGAAGATATAGATGATCTGCACTTTGTCAGTGTCAGGATTTTTCCTTTCTTTGACTTCAACCAGGTTCCAGACATCCAAATAATCATAAAAGTTAAAGATTTCAGACTAAAGGTAACTGTGAACGTCATCCAAGTTATCAACCTACAAGTTTACAAACTCATCGAGATTGGTAGTTGCAGTATTGTTTGTAGTCTGGGTCATAACTGTGCGACTCAGCAAGATTGTGAACAAAGTCAGAACGATGATCTTCATCTAAGATATAATTATTAAATATAACGAAGTTTTATTGCATAAAAACGATTATATTTCGTCGGCTTCTGATAGTTGTGAGAAAATGGGCAATAAACTAAACTCAATCATTGTCAATAAATGATGTATGTAAACATTACTAGGTTGGCCAGTACTTACAAAGGTCGAAAGATTCCATCTTCGGTTAGTATTCATAGATACCCAATGATGACTGAGGCAATAGATTGAGTTACTTAACAAGCTTACTTAAAGTATTTTAGTTCTCAGACTGTCATTTTCTCAGCTATATAACTTTTTAATAGCCCAGCTTTTAATTTAGATGAATGAGATATTGATTTTGATTCTTAATTTTATTTTAATCGCATCAGAAAAATGACCCTTATTATACTTCTGGAATGAGAGTGGAATTCATAATATCTTTGGTTTAGAGATGATCTTTGAGTTTTTAATCTAATGGCTATTTCTTAATAGTAATCATAAACTACTCCAAGATTATCCTTCACTTTCAACAACGACTCCCTCACGTTTTGTGAGCTATAAATGATTATTTTACTCATAACAAATCTTCAAAGATTGAGTTGATGGCGAATTCTGATTCGCATAAGTATAGCAATATAGTATTCCGAAGATTACCTGTTGAAAATATCCAATAAGCTTAAGCCCTTCATCTGCCGAAAATTGAGGATGATAAAGTTATCGATTCGAAGATGCTTTTCATCAAGGGTTACTGTAAGATTCGGATCCAAAATCTTTCCAAAACCTTTCCTAGTCCTGAAATTATTGAACCTAGTGGTAGAGTCAATTCAGGTTCCTGCGGTTCATCCACTTGATCTGGGTCAGTTTGCTGATTGATGATTCAGAGTAAGAGATAGGGCATAGTCACAAAGAGTATGAGTAGGATAGAATACTTTAACTGTTAAATATATCTAAGATTTTAATGTTGTTTTAATTATAAGTATATCGTTTCTTTATATTGGGAGATCAAACCAAAACCCTGATAGAAGAAAATGGAAAGTCCAGAGAAATTCTAGACTCTCTATTAACGCTATTATTAGATGATTAACAAAAAATACTCTGCTAGATAATTTTACTTTTGATTAACTGAAGATACGAACAAAAGTTCAAATTCGGTGTAAATTATACGTATTTGAAAAATAGGTAATATCGTTTCTACTGTGATCTTCCTGAGCTCATAGATTTGATCAAGTTTTCAACAAATTCATCTTCAAACAAATTAATTTTGTCAACAAAGCTAAGTTTCTAACTAAATGGGTATTTGGTTAAGATATCAAAGGTCACTTCAAGCTTGCCCTCCATCTATGATCACAGTTCCGTCTGGCTTTGTAAGCTTCAAAAAGCCGTTGTTCCATGGTTTGCTCCAAACATTAATCTCTATAGGTGAAGATGTTGGCTCGTCAAGATTTGCATAAGTATAGAAGTAATTCGTGCCTGCAACTACCTGTTGGCGATAGCTAACAAGTTTAAGCCCATCGACCTCCGGAACATTGGCCCTGATAAAGTTATCGATTGAAAGATGCTCAGCATCAAGAGCTGATGCATCTTTCACCAAAGTGAGTCTTCCAACTCCTCCAGCCAGGGGGAATGGTGATCCCAATGATACAAGGGCCTTGGGGTGACGTAATTGATGGTTGAGGCTTAGGGATAAGGCTACAGCTGCTAAGAAGGCCAGTAAGATAAGATACTTCATATATTAAAAATACCTTTTATTTGTTGAGATACTGAGGATATAAAAGCAAAAACATATCTACTATCCGAAATAGCCAGAATTTACTAGTTATGAAAGTAATTAATATCATTTCTGCTGTGATCTTCCTGAGTTCATAGATTTAGATATTTTCTTCTTCTTTTTGTTCGCTCGAGTTACATCCAACCGCGGTAGGTATATCTTCTCCAGTTCTTTTTGCTTCTCATTTCTCCTTTTCTGCATCAAAATCTCATCATAATCTAGGTTCCGGTCACTCTCATATCTCTGAAGGCGGCTTGGCTCACCATACTCATTGTAGTTGTTTTAGAACTAGTCATAGCCATCTTCTAGATCTTCAATTTACAATACCTAATCATTAAAGCCTTATTTCGCACCCTTAACTATTCTAGGTTTGGTTGGAGCATTGCTTGTTTTTTCGTTCTAAATTCTTTGATTCGGTTCATCGAATTGACTTGGAGAAATATCGTTATCGAAGCCAAAAAGCTATCCCTTCATTGTTTATACATCTGCGCCGTCTGATTAGATGTATTAAATGTGATCATCATCGCTTATGAGCCTATTGGGTCCAATACGGTTCGCAGGGGTTGGGAAGCTGATTTGAAGAGGATCACTTTTTTCACGCATTTGCTGAGTGGAATAGAGATTAGAAGGAGGTAAATCATCTTTTTAAACCTGCTTTAAAGTATTACCTCTTTGAAACTGGTCGGCCAAGCTAGGGTCATCATTATCTCCACTTTCCAAAGACGTTAGCAGCCTATCATTTAAACTCTCTTTATTCTTTTTGAATTGCTGCTCACTTTTGTTATTTAACGTTTGAATTCCACTGAGTCTGAGTTCTTAAAGATCTGTTTCGAATTGTTCAGATTGGTTTCTGGCTCTTATCGGTGTCTGATGAAAATCCGGTTGCTCTGGTTCTTTTTACTAATCGAAGCTTCCAGTTCTTCCAACATCGAAATCATTCTAATGTTGAACGAAAATCATAGGATCCTTCTGATATCTAGCGCTTCTTTCTCTTCTGTCGTTTTTCTTTAGACTCTTAACTAGGTTTTTAGGCTTTTTATTGCTTCCTTTTTGGTTCTTGCCCTTCATTTTCGATGAGAGATTTTTATTGTCATAATCGTCAGAATTTCTCTCTTAGTCTTCCTCTTCTATGATATCTAAATATTATAGATAGTCATCAATAGATATTTTCTTCGCTTTGAGCAAGTTCATCGCATCCTTTATTTATCCTGCCTTTTCTCTCTATTTATCTGACAATTTGCCGAGGTTGTCTTCGTCTGAACCTTAAATAACATCAAGTTTTTCTTTTTTCCGCTAGTTTTTACTCAACTAATTCAAGTTAATCTCAGAGTTTTCTCCGTGCCTTTCTGAAAGCAAACTTGTGTTGATGGCATCAACTTAGCCTATGACTTTTGCTTTTTATCTTTATTGCTCATTTAGCTTGCTTTAGATGCTTTCTTTTAGGGTTTTCCTTTATTTTTACTATGCCTACCTTCTTAGTTTCTGGCTTTCTGACAGATCATACTTATTAATGGGTTTATTTTTTGTTTTATTCGACCTGGAAGGCATTAAACTATCCCCAGACTCTTCTACGAAATCAATTTCTTACACATCTATCCCTTATGTAGTTCTTTTCTTTGTTTTTTTGAAAATTCCTGAGGAAATTCCAGTAATTTCATTTAAACTAATTCTATTATTGTCATCTTCATGATTATCTAGAGGAACGTTAGTAAAGTTGTTCTCTTCACCGATTGGATTCCTATAACTATTGTTTCTCTTAGAAAGAGGATCTTCCTTTGGGTCAGCTCCTCTTATAGAAGAGCTATAATTATACTTTTTCCGATAATTACCACTTTTTTCCTCTTTTTCAAAATGGTTGATATCATCCTAGACGGGGTCATGTTAAAACTCTTCCTACATATCGTTTCTTTTAAGACCTGTTGTGTTTTAGTAATCTTCCGCGTTTCTTTTGGTCACAACAATCGAAAAAATACATGCAACTATGGTGACTATAATCAAATCTATAGATTGCATGAAAGTGACGCTATTTGTTTTGTAGGATTGAGTATCATAACCTGCAGCTGCAGCCCCTCCAATTGCTATGATGCTCGCTAAGATAGATACATATCTCATGTAGTTGAGCGGAGTAAGTTTATTAACAATACTGACTTTGTAGATGCAATGGTCTACCTCGAATAAGTTAGAGAAAAGGATATCAAGCCATTTGTGTGATAAACTTATACTTATGCCAACGAAAGTGTAAGTCATTGAGAGGCTGCATCTCGCCTTTTTCAACTTTTTCTTATGGCTTTAGAATCGATCGTCAACCCATATGTAGGTTTTGAAGAAATAAAAGGAGATCAAATTGAGAATCAGTGTTACAATGAAAGCTGCGATTACAATCATCATCCCAATCTTAGATAAAGAACCTGTAGTTGGGTCAGTAATCACTACGATGACAAAGATTAACCAGGAAATTACTTCGCAAAGCCCTCCAAATGCAGATAGAGAAGCCCATATAATCGTCGATTGGAAAGTAATTTTTGAGACCAAAGTAACGCTTGCAAGTGTAAACAAACCAATAGTTACAGGCATCGGTATAATCTTTGAAGAAGAAGTCGTTAAAGTATTATTGGTTGAGTTTGCTGTAGAATTTGTGCCATTTGTATTGGTAGTAGTGTTAGTGGTGGTATTGGTGGTAGTAGAATTACTCGTACTGTTCACGCAGAAACCATTACTGGCTACCGACGGAGGGGTGCAGGTAGAAACACATTTGGTTCCTGAAACGTAAGGAGTTGACCCCGAACAAGTGCTCACACAACTGCTACTCAGGTCACTATTAACAACCAGATAGTAAATACTTTGGCAAGACGTGCAAACAGTGGAGTTGCTGCACACTGAGCATCCAGAAGGACAAGAAATGCAGGTAGTTGAACTGGCAGTAGTTCCTGAAGGACAGCTGCTGTAGCATGAAGAGTTATACAAATAGCTGGCAGCACTACTGCACACTGTACAACCCGCACTTGTGCAGTTATTACAATTGGCCGTACAAGCAATGCAGACTGAGTTGTTGACGTAATATCCGCTGCCGCAAGAGGTGCTGCAAGCAGAATTCAGTAAAACCAGACCAGTGGAGCAACTCGTGCATGTACTGATCGTTAAGGCGCATGTATTGCAAGCAGTATAGTTGCAGGTGCAAAGAGTGGAACTCACCTTTACAGTTCCATTAGGGCAGTTTTGGGTACACACTCCCGCAGATTGCAGGAAATAGTCACTGGCACAAGTCGTACAATTGGATGATGTTCCCGAGCAATCAGTGCAATTTGCGATGCATTTGTTGCAGGTCCAGGTCGAGTTATCTGCGAAATAGCCAGTCAGTCCATTGCAGTTGGAACCACAGGCGTTTCCATTCAGGTAGGTGCCATTATTGCAAGACTGGCATGTAGTTGATGTAGTAACACAGGTCGCGCAAGGACTGCTACATTGAGAGCAGACGCCTGAAGAGTTGTAATAGCCTGAGGGGCAACTTGCGTTGCAGGTTGAGTTTATTTTGACCGTTGGAGCGATACAGCTTGTGCAGGAGTTTGTTGAGCCGTCAGTGCAGCTGTAGCAAGGGGCTGTGCACAGCTGGCAGAAGTTAGATGAGTTGTAATACTGCACTCCGCATGAACTTACACATTCGCCTGTACTTTGCCTCATACTGTAGCCTCCAAAGTTCCAAGAGGCATCCGCACCATCACCGGTTTGATAGCAAGAGAGACAAGTTCCCGTACTATTACAAGTCTTGCAATGAAACGAATTCGTATTCGGACATGCAAGCGTAAAGGCAGCAGTGTTAGATGAGGAATTTGTCGAAGAGTCAATGCTGTAATTAGTTTTTGTATATGTGTTAAATGTCAACGTAGTATAAGTAGCTGCCCAATTCTTTGTTGAAATGTAGGTAGTTGAAGCTAGAGTGAAGGAGATGTTAGCATTTGAGGGAAATGCAGTCCCAGTTTTATCATCGACTCTGATTTTATACGAATCGCCGTTGTAGTTTGAGCAGAAAACATTGGCATCCGTGCATAGTGAGCCCGTCATTGTGCTAATCGTTGTCAAATCACTAACTACCACAGCCGAGGTCTGAAACGTCCAGTCACTGCTTGGAATATTCACAATAACATAATCTCCCGTTATGAGAAGATTCGATGGCTGAAAGGAAAGCGTAAAAGAAGTCGATACGTCCAGCCTTGCAGAACTGATCCCGTTATCTTTGATCGCCAGATTGGCGTTATTGATCAGATTGGCCTGAGTGTTCGAGGTAGGTGAAAAAGTACGAGTGCTTATCAAGTAGCTAGTTCCAGCCGAAACCTAAAGGGTATTAACTGTTATGCTGCCCGGTGGATCCATAGACCGAGTCAGCGTTATGCTTGAAACTGTCACAGATAAAACTGTGCTTGCTGCAAAGGCTGATCCCACTGTTACATACAATAATTTGGAGTTACTGAGATCTTTGGAACAACTTACTGTGTTGCTGTTGACTTGGCAGCTCACTGATGAACTATAAAGCAGCTGAGTATTGAGATTGTTGGTTACTAGCAGTTCGATCGATATGAGATCAGTAGGGTTGAGGACTGAGGTTGTTTTGATGCTGAATACATAGCTAATAGTGTTGCCATTGATGGTATTGGCGTTGTTATCTGAGGCGACTAATGAAGTATCCGGTGCATTATTGCTCAGAGAAACAGTTGCTGAGTTGGACTGCTCAACTGCGTAGCCATCGGAAGTGTAGGTGACGATTTGGATGTTAATAGGTTTGTAGGAGTAATAGTTGAGTATATTGTTGATTACGATGGTAAAGACAGTATTGGCAGTGATGGTGGCTGTGGAGAAGGTAAGAACAAGTGTAGTATATGAGGTGGTGGTAGTACTGGTTACCGGCACTGTGAGATTGGTGCCAGTGCTACTTAGTACATAAGATGCGTTTGCACCACTTGAGAGGAGCATATAGCTGGGCATTACGATGTTGATGATGCCATTGGCCGGGAACGATGTATAAACTTGATAGGCAAATGTGTATGAAGTGTACTTGAGGTTAGTTGTGTCCACGCGCGATACGGTGAAGTAACTATTCGGGATGGTAATTGCTGAGGGAGTCAAAGTCAAAGAATAGCCAGTGCTGTCGTCCACGGGATTCACTGTTTAGTTCAAGCCATAGAAGGTTTGGTAGAATATGGAACTAGTTGTTTTGGTTGTAGCTGGATTGGTGATACCCGAAACATTCACAGTTATGCTTGTACTTGCTGGTAGGGTAGTCGTTGAGATGTTTGAGACGGTTATGCTTTGTCCGGATGCGCTGCAGCTGATAACTGTTGAGAGGGAACTACTCACAGAGAGAGCCACGCTTGCGCTACAGGTGCCACTAGAAATGGTGATGTTAGTGGGAAGAGTTATCACGACCACTGCACCAACGCCAAGAGGATTCTTTGTTTGCATCACGAAAGAATAGGTGGTCGAAGTGAGAACCAATGTTGTGGCGGGCGTAAAGGTTGCACTTGTGAGAGTATTGGGCAAGATGGTGAGGGTGGCGGAGTTGGAAGAATATGAGCTGTTGTACCTGAAAAATTGAATGGAGATAGTTTTGGTGCCACTGTTTACTACAGAGTTCAAGAAAATGCCTGAACTTATGGAAGTTGCCGTATTCGCAGCTATCGTAGTCGAAGGCGCATTGCCAGGGAACAAGACTCCGTTGCTGGAATTGCTGCAGGTCAGCGCATTCCCACCAGTTACGTTGGTGGAAACTGCGATAGAAAGGCAATAGACTAACAGGTAGGTTGTGCTACCACTGGCAACCTGAATGCTGATGGTGTCTGTTGTAAAATTGATGAGATTGGGGGCTTTGAAATCGATCAAAAGACCAGCTTTTGTCGTTCCAACTTTGAGGGTACTATATGAGTAAACACTCATACTAGGCGTCGGATAATCTGTTATTCCATTGATGGAGCAAGTTCTCTAATCAATTTTGTTTTGATAGCTGGTTGAAGCATAGGTGAGGATAGTGATAGAGTAGTTGGAAGAAGATGTGGTTGGAGGATTCAGAAAGCTGGATAGGGTAAACTTGAGACTCGTGGAAGCTGGCAAGTCTGCTTTAAAGAAGTTATTGAAGCCGAAGTACACTCCTGCCGAAGTAGTAAGTGTACTAGTGTTGATATAAGCTGCCCCAGTGGCCACACTTATCGCTAAATTACTAGGACTAGAGGCTGGCGTGTAGCCGTTGAAAGTAAGTTGCAAAGAACCCCCAGAAGGAACCAGATTCGTATTTACAATGCTAAAAGTTACAGCGCTGTAAGAATTCGCATAACTGGGAGAGTACGTCATGCTGCACGATACGAGAGTGTCAGGCTGTAGACTATTGACTGTGCCCACCACAGGCGTAAAAGTGCTTCCCCCGTTTGATGCAAAGTTCAGAGTCACATCGAAACTTGAAACATATGAAGGGTTTTTTATAGAACTGATATTTAGATAAATCTGCACCCCCATAGCTGCACTCCAAGTGAAACTTATCGATGAACTTGTACTGGCGTAGCAATTATAGAGGGCTGTGTTATCCGTACTATCGTAACAGCCAGTGATTCCCGAAGTGTTGGTGAAGGAATAAACAGAAGAATCGAAGTTGAGTGTGGCCGTGCCTGGTAAGATACTGGGGTCGCCGATGTTTAGCGTGAAGACATAGGTGGCAAGTTGGTTGATTGTATTGAGTGACGGGTAGACGGTGATTTGCGGGCTCGATCGGGAGATTGTTATGATTGCGGTTATTACAAGCAAAGTGAATATGCCCTTCATTTTACGATTGATATAACCTATTCAAATTTTATTAGTTAAACTAACTCTATTATAGCTATCAGAATTCCATGAAAAATAATTAGACGGACCTTGGCAAAAGGGAAGTCGGATTCCGCCTATTCGTTTGGTTTTGAGATGTTGGAAGTGTGTTAGCTGTCGAATGAAGTAGGCTATTCAAATTATTAGCTTTTTGGGGAATATTAACCTTATAATCAGTTTGCCGCTATTTGCTGTGATTTTGGTGTGTTGGTCAATATGATGATTATTGCACATTATTTGTGAATAAGTGGCTTTATTGAAATTGAAAATTTCCGAAGCTACACAATCCTCATTCGACCGCTTGACAATGTTTTCAATAAATTTACTGATGAATCTTTTCTTACGCCGACACTTTATCTCTACATTTGAGACAAAACTTGAAGAAGTCAAGGTTTTTGATGAAAATTCTCAGATTACTGACCCAAATCCAAATTTTCAAAATGATGGAATAAAATGTAAACCAAAGGTATTAAGATTCATATCATACTCTTTTACTCCGCTTCCTCGATTTAGAGCTCATCTGTCTCATTTTCTGAATTAATCTTCGCCATTTTTTACAGTTTCGGGTTGGCAATTTTCCACAAAAGGGTCAATTTCTCGCCTCCGAAAATATAAACTGTATTTTTGCGAGTCCTTTTGCGTTTGGTTTCAAAAGACTACTCATTATCCAAACTATTGTTGCTTTTCGGCTTCTCCTCAAACTGTTGCATATTGCTCTCAATAACTTTATAATCCTAATTAAGTTAATCAATTAATACCCACATATGCTACATTTCACTTAACCGCTTTTCTAAAAGTGAACACCCTCAGTATCTTTTGAGGCAGGTGTTGAGTTTATGCGTAATTGCGTATTATTTTCTAATTCAAACCAACTGATGGAAGGAAGTCAGGTTTTATTAAAGGTACTTGAGATTGTATACAGTTGATCTCTGTGGGAGATGTAAAGGTGGGAAAGTCCTGCATCATAAAACGCTATTGCGAGGGACGCTTCGTCCAGAAATACATCACCACTATCGGAGTGGATTACGGGGTAAAAAAAGTTAACGTTTCAGGTCGGAAAGTAGCAGTCAACTTCTTCGATCTCAGTGGATCGCCAGATTATGAGGAAATTAGAAACCCCTTCTACTAGGGGGCTCAAGTGGTTCTTCTAGTCTTCGATCTGTAATGCCGGTAAAGCTTTAACAACCTGGCCAAGTGGGAATCAGTGATGAAAAGTTATGGAGTGAGCAGCAAGGAGGCAGTAGTGATACTAGTCGGCAACAAGTGCGACGGACGGGCAAAAGAAGTGGACCAAACGGAAGTGATAGCCTTCGCCAAAAAACGAGGATATTAATATTTTCCATGCTCAGCCAGTACTGGGTAAAACATCAACGAAATCTTCGATAAAGCTTTCTTGAAGGCTGTGAGCCAACTCTAAGACAAACTCAAGACCATACAATGATATTCGTCTGAGTTGATTACATATCAAATCATTTATCATGCCCCTTCTTTATAATCGTCGCTTTCAAGCTATACAGAAAGATTGGAGTCAGTTCTCCGGCTTTTGGGCTCAAATTTCAGCTTATTTTGAAGGGTGGGGTCTGTTTTAGATTTGATTGAGATGTTGCTTTGGATGGTCTTTGTGATTTCTTTCCAATTCACCGAAATCTAGAAATCAGTGCGCTGCTACAGTTCCTTGTACTTTGCTGTCATGAGGTTGTAGTTCTACCTCAGCTTTTAGGCATCGATTTGGTAAATTTTCTTCACAGCTGCTGGCTGGTCAGCCCCAATCAGAGCTTGTTGTAACTGGGCTACTTAATCTTTGAGCTTTTCCGTTTCTAGCTTTGCTTTGTGGACTTCTTCGAATCCTAAACTTGATAAAAGATTATTCTTCATGATTCCAAACCAGTCGTCTATGGACTTCATAAGATCTCTCTTCATATTTTAAATTTTGTTCATTACTATTTTCCTGAGCCCCTCCAGATCAGGCAGATTGGGATTCTGCGAATTCATAAAGGCAATTATCTGCTAGATTTTGCTGTCCATGTCATTCCGAAGTTGCCTCATACTCATTATCTTCGGGATTATGTTGGCCTCACGATGCATCTACAAATGCTCGGCAATGCATTAAGAACATAGAAGCTCCACACACTCCAAACACATGTGTCTTACCATTTCATTGGGATGGGATTCGCACTCGTTGGAAGAGAGCGAAAAAGAATCTCTGATTGTGCTGGAAGAGGGGAGGAAGGATTTCGAATTACTGCTCTGGTAGGGAGAGCTGCCGTGTAGGCTTGTGTATTTCTTGTTTAAAAAGTTCATTTTCTTTATTATTATAGCTTTTCTATACCCATAAAATAGATTAAAAGTTCAATTTCTTTGAAACATTTTGCAACCATCTTACTTGCTCTCAAGCAATCAAGGCTTCCCACTAAGTTTGAAAAACACCAAAAGAATAAAATTTACTAAGTGATTACTTAATATCCTCCAAGCTAAGATTTAAATTATCATCATCAATTCAAAGATAAATCTGCGATAATCAGTCTCTAGATATGGCCGAACCATTTTATTTCATCAAAAGAGTTATAATTAATTCAGTATCTTTGATGGGATTATTTGGGAATAAAGAGGGCAAGGAAAATATTGACCCCAAGGCTATAAAGGAAGCACTTATAGCCTAGACTAAGTATTGTTGAATGTAACACAGAAACATCTAAGCTAACGTAAATCAGCTAGTTGTTGTTTCTGAAGCTGTGCCTGCGATAAATGTTTTTGAGGGGCTTTTTTCTCAGTACGATGGAGTTCGCGAAACTTTGCAAAAGAATATTGAGCTATTGCGAGATTTTAGTCAAATCAAAGAGGTAAATATTTTACGAGTTAGCTGATAAGTTGGCGTAAACATCTATTCGCATATTTTTTTTGTCCTCTAAGCACCTTTTATGCTTCGATACCAGAAAATGTGACTGACTTTAAGTACGAGGCCTTCGGAAATTACTCATACAAAGAAAGGCTCTTTGGATTAGAAGCCCTTACTCTTTTAGTGACTATTGCTACTTTCAACAGAAAGAAGGCTTAGTTAGGAGCAATAAGCCGATTGTTATACTCCACGAGGAATGCATCAGTCTCTTACTTACTCGGAGGACTCTTAATCGCGCCTGAAATTTACAATCCTTTAATCAAAGCTGATTTTTGAATAAATAATTAAAAAACCTAAATAAAAGGCAATTTCTGCCAAACCAATATATAAAAGGCTAAACCTTTTGCATGCTTTTGATCATATAAGAACTTGAGTAGCAGATCCAGCTTCAATTGAAGCTATCAAAGTAATTAGCCCTTTATTGATAAATAAACTTATTCGAGTTATCTAATAGATTAAGCAATCATTGCTTATATTTCTGAAGATCAGCATGCAGCTAAGGATCCAACCCTCCTTGGTACTTGCTTGTCACATAGTTTGATGTAGCGAATTTGGAGTCTTAAAATGATGATCCTGCTCCATAACCTCCCTGTGCTCCTTCATATTTCGAGGGAGAGTAAGAATAGCTAAATAACAGTCAAGGTACTTATCACTGTAGCTGTTTGTTTGTCCTATACCTGATTTAATTTGACTGAGCAAAGCCAAAAATTATGGAGAGGACTTTCCATCGCTTTCAGGGGTGAATTTAGTTGTTTCAAACTTGTTTGTATCGAATTTGTTTGTATCGAACTTGCTTGTATCAAAGTTGTTTGAATCGAATTTGTTTGTATCGAATTGAGTCTAAGTCTTTTTGTCTGCACCGATGTCATAGCTGAAAGGAACAGATCTGGCGAAGTTGCTTAAACCTTTAGTACTGGATTTTTATTTGTTAGTATAATCCTCCCATTCGAGTGTTTATGAACCTTTTAAAACTTTGGTTTGGTAGTTATTAGAAGCTGTTGAGATGTTCTTTGTTTCAGTCTCACTCGCTTTCGCCTAATCTTTTAACTCGATTGTCTGAGATATAACCCTTTGTTGCTGCAGACGATTATCTTCACGTGGCTATGTAAAAGAAATGGATTCTACAACTTGCAGTGGCTGATTGTATGTAGGTAGTGGGCTTTGAGAAATGGCTGAAGTGGCATTTACCGAAGTAACAGATTGTGGTGGTTTGAATGAAGTCGGCTTTTGGGTTTGCAGCTAGCTGGAGAATTGGTAGGCTTGTTGTTGGGGTAATTGAGTAGTATATTGCTGACGTAGAGGTTGTAAATTTATCTAAACAGGCTTCTGAACTGTTTGTAAATTAATTTAAGCAGATTTCTGCTGAATTACTTGTGTAGGAGGCACAGGAACCCTATTAGAGGCAAAAGTAATTTGAGACTTAACAGCGGTGACTGGCCTTTGGATCAACTAATTGTAGCCTTCTGCTGAGAAGTTTTGGGAAGGAGTTCGTACTAGATTAAAAGAACTAGTAGATCTATCTATGTGAATAAAAAGTTACGATTGGTGACTGTAGGAACGGGCTGAGGGTTTCTGCCATTTACTAGTGTTTATGGCTTCAGAGGCCTAACCACAGAACGAGTAATATCAAAAGTACCTGTCAGTTGAGTATCAGCTGGAGCTACGACATTGTTGGGTATTAACGGAGCTTTAGAATAAGAAACGTCTAATGGCTGCAAATTAATTTGATTATTTACAGGTATGGTGACCCTATTTACTGTATTTACTGGAGGATTAAAGGTACTTTGTGGTGGATTAAAGTTATTGACAGATGAAGTCAAGGTATTCACAGGTGGATTAAAGTTATTAGAAGTCGAGATAAATGGATTTGAAGGCGGGATAAAGGTGCTTGAAGAAGGAGTGATAACAGTGGTATTAGAAGAGGCAGGCACAGCAATAGGCTCATTGAAATATTTATTAACATAAGCGTTTCCTGGTGCAATATTAGCTATAATTCCTCCTCCAGCACCATTTTAGTAAGATTGTTAAATTTGTCTTACATTATCTTGATTAAGATTGGAATTTTAGTTGCCCAAGGCCCAACTTTGAATTTTACTGGAGCCAACTTCAGTAACACACTTTAAGGTGGTCGGAATCCATCCATCGCAATAGGCTCTCACATATTGTTCAAATTTATGCTTCACCTCGGAAAAGGTTATATTCTCATGGGTACCTATATACCAATAGATGTTAGGAAGTTTTCCACAGCTCTAATGATCAGCCACTTGACGAAGCATTTAAAGGATATCAGAAACCATCTTAGACTATGTCACTTTACTACTTATAACTTTGCTGCTTTCAAATCGAGTGTTTAACCATACCTTAGCTTGGTTTAATTGGTTGATTCCGACTTGGTCTTGATCGACATCAAAAAAGCCGACAGAGTCAGCAAGCAACTTATACCCATGGATGCAAACGTCATAAAGATGGAAGATATCAGGGTATGGGATATCTCGCAGGATTGACAATCTGAGAGGAGTGTGTTAAACGAATAATTTCTCTATATGAGCTTAGAGTTACTTGCATCACTACCCATCTGGCAGGAGAAGCCTTCATTTTTAAGAGAATACGCTTTCAGTACAAAAGGGTTATTTTTGCGTAGAAGCGCGAGCTTCTGATGCTCTGTGATCTGTTCATCGCTGACGTTGTATTGGTCATATTTGAATTAAGGGTGTTTTTTGTGTTCCCAAGTAGCGATTCCATTATGCTAACGGTATACTTGCCATTCCTTTCTGAACTCCGCTTCAGTAGGATCTGAGTAGTTATTTCCCATCTTAATATTTGATATCTAGTTATTTAAATAAACTATCAATAAAAAAGATCCAACAAGATGTTAGCAAAGAAGCTCTTCCTTTGCAAATCGATTAGTAAAAATACTTCAAAATAGGGTTCTCTCGGCTGATTTATCTCGAATTCTTTAGATTTATTTTATTGATATAAGCAATCCTTGGTTTTAATGTTGATAGTATCAATTAGGTTGGTCTTAAAATTAACATAATAAAAAATTCAGATGTATTTTTGCAGCAAGGCGTCCAAATTGTTAAAATTCTCGCCATTTTATCTTTCACCCCCGTATAGATCACTTTTCTTTCTTTTAATTTCTTGATTATCACCTAAATTACTCAAAAATTACCGTTTAATCTGTTTTCGTAACCAACCAAAGTCTTTTCCCCAACTGATGATAAATGGCTGTTTGGTCTGGATTTATTTTGTAACATTTTCTCTATTTAGTCCACTATTTCGCCATTTACTGAGCTAAGCTCTCCCCAACCACCTCGAGATTTCTTCCTACTCTCTATCAGGCGATCAAGTTACTACCTAGGTTGTTTAGGAATAGACCTTTTGCTTTGCCTAGAGTCTTAATTTCTCTATTAATCTTGCTCTATTATACTTTATTTAGGGCTGAATCTCTGCTTCAATTGCTTATTATTTTACTTTTTGATTGAATTAAAGTATTCTGTATCTTTTGCAAAATTCCCCAAGTTTGAAATGCTCATGGTTTCACTTGAATCAATATTTATAGGTATTTTCTTGCTGTCTCCAATCAAGCTCATCACACTATTTGTCCCATCAAAAGGAACATTTTCTTCAGGAAGGTATTTCGCTGAAGGATATTATTTTACTATCAACTGCTAATTGGGCTTTGGCTTGAGCACGTTTACATTGTTTTGTTGAAGTTTTACTTCATCGGCATAGTAAGGATCGTTTATTTGTACCTTTCCTTTATATATTTACTACAAAAACTTTTTATTATTCACGTCCATTTTGTCTCTAAGCTATCTTTTTAGTCTAACGATTTCCTCATCAGCTTGTTCCTTTTATTTCTTTGCTTTCTCAGCTTCTCTTTGCAATTTTTAAAGTTCTTAGTGAAACTGAGCTCCTTGGTGAGCGATTTCTTTTCTCATTTTATGGACTTATTCAGTAAATTTTTAGATTTTTCCTTTTTCCCTCTCTTTTTTGAAAAACTATTTGGAAATCGCTGTATTAAACCCTTTTGAATGCTGAGTCTAATTAGAAATCTCTGAAGGTATCTAATCTAGCTCATTCGAAATAAAGGGTTTCTGAATCTGCTTTGGAGACATTAGGACTTACTGGTTTTATTTTTGGTTTTGCGTCTTCTTCGCTCCAGCTTATCTCATCTCTTCTTGCTATCTTTTAGCAACTTATTCTCGGATTTTTCTAAACTTTTATTTTTTGAGATCAACAGGCTGTTCAATGGCTTTATTTAGATTAGCGTTAGCTTCTTAGACATTTTTGGCAACATTTTTTTTCCCTTTCAATTATTATTCATACTTAAGCTTTTCTCTTTCCAAAAATTATTTGTTTTTTTTATCTAACAACTAATCTTCTTCCATTCTTTTTCTTTTCTACTACTATTTCTTTCTTGCAGCTTCTTCCATTTGCCTTTTCAGCTCTTGCTGCAATCTTATTTTTTCATTTTGCCTATATCTAATCGAATTTACTTTGCAATTATCTCTTGTTGAGTTTGGTTCTCTAATTTCAAGAGATTTCTTCCACCTTTCTTGAAAATGTCATTTTCTAACTCTTTCAAATCTTAAGTACTTACAATATTTTATTTGAAATCGTTCTGTGGCTGCTGGATTTGCTGCCTAGGATATTCATTATCTAATAGAGGTTTAAAGGGTTAAACTCTCTGCCTCATTTAGTTTTGTACTTTTGGTTCAAAGTTAGGCTCATAAGGAAGCTTAGGTTGAGAAGGAATCTAAATCTTGCCCAAATAATTGATGTTGTTTTATTGAGCCACATACCCATAAGGTGCTGGAGGGGCAAATTGAGGGCTTATGAAAGGTGCGTTATTATAAGCACCTTGCAGAAACTAAGGTGTTGGTATTCTTTTGAGTTGTTACGGCGCATAAAACTGATTTTTCTCCATTTGATACAATTAATGAGGATTGCTATTCATGCCTCTACCAAATTTCTTACTATTAGGACGTTCATATGCACCCTATGGTTCTTTAAGTGGATTTTAGAAGCTTCTGTTTCGCCCTAAGTAACCTTACTTTTACGGTTAAAGTTATTTTATGCTGAATTCTGGTTTGCAGATTGACTGGGAATTTCACGTATGTTGTAATGATGCTTATTAGGGGCACCTCCACCCACTTTTCCAAACGGATTATACTCTATAGACTCCATCCTTTTAGCTAGCATTTCCTTTTGCAGTTCTCTTGGGTTTTTAAATTGATCAGGGTATATAGGCGGAGTTTTGGGCTGAGGAGAGATCACCTTTTGTTGCATCTGATTTTGAGGTATATAATTTTGGTCTTGTTAGTATGTAGGAACTTCGTTTCTTGTATTCTTCTTGCTCTTTTACCGCTATTGAATCTAATTTAGTGGCAGAACAACCTGCTGTCGAAGAAACTCTCCGTATTTAAGCTTCTATTCTTTGCTTATCATGTTTTAAATGAAAAAAATTGTTATAAATAGAAATTATGAAGATGATAGCTCGATAACAATTATTACACATTTAATTATTTGGCATTGAAAGATTTATAAGTTTGGCCTTTGATTACTTAAATTATATAACTTAAATGACCGAATTAGCTTCAAGCAAAACTTTTAAGATAAGAAAAACTTTGCGCCTTCAGAAGACACAATAGGCGCAATAGCAATAATAAGTTGCCAATCTCCAGGATTTAAGGCTGAAAGAGCCCTAGAATGAATTAGATAAACCACAAGAAATAACCTAAGGAGGTATCAGATGTTTAACCTAGATTCAGTACAAGCAATCAAAGTAAAAACATACGAAAACGACTAATAATAAGTCAATTGCTACAGATTTCCTCACAGCTCATTTTGTGGCTGTGATAGTAATTGCCTCATATAGAATTTCGATGCGCATTAAGTAGCACCAAGTCTTTATTACGGAGGTTTTGCTTCTGGCTTAAAAGTAAGAGCACTTTTGGAGCTCGGAATTACTCATATTCTCAATGTTACATGCAAATAGTACACAAAAAGAACAAAATACTTCTAATACTTAACAATAGATCTTAAAAATAACACTGAAGAGGACATTAAAAAGTTTTTTAGGATAACGAACAGATTCATCAAAGGTGCCATCTCAAAAAAAGGGAAAATTTTCATCCATGCCTCTGATTTACAGATTTCAGCTATGATTTCCTTAGGATACTTAATAGGGATTACAAAAACTCCACTGAAGCAAAGTTTACAGCTGGTGTTAAAGAATAAGCTTTAAATAGCACCCTATTTTATGAAGCAAGTTGAGAGTTATGAACTCTAAAAGATGGCTTTTGTTTCCTTACAAACATAATGATCTTATTCAGAAAACTAACATTATTATTGCTAACAAATAAAGCTAAATTGATTGTTGAAAGTGTTAGTTCAAGATCCTGTGATCCAAGGATTAATAACATTCAAATTTTTTCATCAGTTATCAAAGACTATTTTCAATTTTTTAATATATAAAAATGGAAGAAGAAAGTGAAAAGTTTATTGGTATTGATAATAGGTATTCTTTTAGTAAATCAAATATTTATTTGCTCATAAATTAAGGGTATTTTTTAATTTTTGGAGCTTATCGAAGCTTGGATATTTGCAGTCTAAAAGATGCAGATTAAAGAAGATATTTCTTTACTTATATTGGCTAAATCTAAAAAGATTTTAGCTTAAAACTAGTACAATTGCCTACAAATATCTCTACTTTATCATATTAGCTGATTGGTCATACAATTAGACACTTTTAACCTAAAGAAAGTAGATTAATGAAAATTTTGAATCTCTTTTGAAGCAGAATTTCTAATTATAACCTATCTTTGTCATCTTTGAAAGCCTAAAGTATACGAAATCATATCCTACAACCTTTTAGGCATTTTTAAAGTCAATAAAAATGCGACGAAAATATTTAGAATAGAACGAAGACCAACTAATAAAGACTTAGTTTAAAAACACAGACTTTGTTTGGAATTTGTTTCTTAAGAAGTTTAAATAAAAATTCAAATCATCTCATAGTCTCAATGTTAAGATCGATAGTTGAGCCAACTTCGGAAGAGTTGTCAATTATTCTATTTGAAAATAGTGAATTAATAGCTTGAGAATCGACCTTGGAGATGGCTTCTTCACCTCAAATGACTCAATATAGACATATAATACATATTTCTTAACTTTTTCTTTTGATTTTCGATAGTTCTTATTTGAACTAAAGTTAATACTCGGCGTTTTTGATGAAAAGCGTGATCGAAAATGAAGTTATGCCTTAGAGAAGAGTAAAAATAGTCTACAAGTATAAAAAATGATAACATGAAGAAAGGCGCTCAAAAGCTGAATTAAACATAAAGACGTATAAATTCAAGGATAGATTGACGACTTGAAACCATAACTTCTTATAAAAAATATTATTGTGTTTTTTTTGTAAGCTTTTATGAAGATTATTTGTAAAGCACAAAAGGTGTTTTTCCAGCAAAAAACAAAGCTCGAAGATAATCTTTTCCGAACTAGAATAGTCTCTCATGGGGATAATATCTTGAAATTCAGCTATATATGTCGAAAGAATCAAAAACCGAGCTTTTCAGTGATTTAGGCCTCTTTTAACTTAGCTCATAATATAAAAACATATAAACATAATGGCAAACGACAAAAACAAAGTGGTCGAAAACTACTGTCTCGAATAACTGAAGCAAGTATATCCAAACTAAAGTAAGTTTGACCATAAGTAGCATAAATTTGGTGTGTTCGCCACAAAATTCTAAAAAAGCTATTTACCTTAAAAAGAATCAAATCTAGAGGTAATTCAAACTCAAATGAGTCAAACAAGGAGCCTGCTGTAGACCCATCCACAAACTAATACGAAAGGTTGCTCAACTAAAGTAGATAATTCATGATGCAGCAAATCTTTTGAAACGCCTTAATGTCTAGTTCGCTCCCAAATGCTATAAAATGATTAAAACCAGCAACAATGTTTATTTGGTTTACTAGTAATTCCCTTCTTTAACTTTGTAACAGCACTTTTCGAACCAACCTCTAAATACCCATCAAAGTAACTCCTTTCTTATTCAGGGAACCAGCTATTAGAAAATTTGGCAAAGGCTGTCATGGAGGTACACAATAAGTAAATTGTAATTATTGGCTTGAATTTGAACAACATTTATCTCAAAGACAAGTTCTAAGTTTTCTTTGGGGACTGGACTTTATCTAAATTTATAGGGAGTAGTGAGAAAGTAGCACTGAC
>Ga0316217_10000491_pt1 | contig 56698 bp, 45 predicted proteins | sample 1anoAmetaG_FD_203633 | JGI IMG/M metagenome (GOLD analysis project Ga0316217, IMG submission 203633) | Freshwater microbial communities from Trout Bog Lake, Wisconsin, USA - 1anoA | ecosystem: Environmental > Aquatic > Freshwater > Lake > Hypolimnion/Profundal zone | place: USA: Wisconsin...
TCCTTTTGTTCTATGTCCTGGCCGGGTCCCTCCAGGCCGGGGCCCTGTTGGCGTGGCCCTGGCGCCGGCACCGGACCAACGCCCTCGAGGACCTGCTGGTCGGGCTCCTCTTCAGCAGTTCGGTCATCCTGATGCTCTGGCTGCTGGGCCTCTGGAACGCTTCGCTTTCCGGGCACACGATCGGCCACAGCCGTCTGCTGGCCTTGACACTCAGGTTGGGGATCACGGCCGGACCCATGGCCTATCTCCTGGTCCAGGATCCCCGCCGGCTGCGCGGCCCCCTGGGCTGGCTGCTGGGGTCCCTGGTGGGCATGGGTGCCTCCGTTTTCATGATCCTGCCGATCCTACAAGCAGGCGGCAATCTCCCCCGGATCAGCCCGGTGTTCATCGTGCCGATCCTGACGCCCCTGTTCCTGGTGTACGCGGCCTGGTTCCGTCGGCCGGTCGAGGTCCGGCAGGATTCGCCCGGCCTGCGGCTCCCCCTCCAGGATCTCGTTCCCTACGTCCCGTTCGTCGTCTCCGGCACCACGCTGGCCCTGATCCTGCTGCGGAACCCGGCCCCGCGGCCCGGCCCCACTCTGGCCTTCCTGGCCATCACCAGCCTGCTGATCCTGAGCCAGCTGCTGCTGCACCGGCGGGTCCGGGCCGAGAAGGCCAGCCTGGAGGACCGGGTCGACCAGCGCACCCAGGCCATCGAGAAGATGCAGGCCATCCTGCTCCGGACGGAGCGGATGAACGCCATGGCCACGCTGGGCGCCGGGCTCACCCATGACCTGAACAACCTGCTCGGGGTGATCGAGGTCCATGCCGGCCTCATGCAGGAGGAATTCAACCAGGGCCGGGTGCCCAAGGAACATGGGACCCGTCGGATCCTGGAGGCCGCGGAAAGGGCCAAGCAATTCACCCGGCAGATCATGGCCTTCGGGCGCAAGCCTGCCGAGGGGCCGGAGGCGCCGGCGCCTTTGGCCGCGACCCTCGAAGGCGCCCGGCCGATTCTGGAGATGCTGGTCCCTCCCGACATCCAGCTGCATTTCGACCTCGACCCCGAGGCTGCGCCGGTCGCGGTCGATGCCAAGCTGGTGGAGCAGATCCTGGTGAACCTGGTGGCCAATGCCCGGGACGCCATGCCCCAGGGGGGCCGGATCACCCTCGCGCTGTTCTCCGGCGTCCGTTCCGGCCTGGGTCGGTGCACCATCCTGGAGATCACCGACACCGGGCAGGGCATCGCCCCGGATCTCCAGGAACTCATCTTCGAGCCCTTCTTCACCACCAAGCCGGAGGGGCAGGGCACCGGGCTGGGTCTGCCGATGGTGCGGACCATCATGGAGTCCCTGGGCGGCGGCGCCGAGGTCGAATCGCAGCCGGGCCGGGGCGCCACCTTCCGGCTGTTCTTCCCGGCCGCCCTGGCGCCATCCCCCCGCGAGGCCGGGCCGGCGCCGGGCCTGGAGCCCTTCCTCGCGGTGCGCCCGCAGGAACCGCCGGCCCGGATCGAGCCGGGCGGCACGGCCCGGTCGCCATGGCTCATCACCCTGGTCGCCGGGACCCTGTTCTGGGCCGGCTGGATCCTCCGGGCCCATCCGGTCAGCCGGATGCATGGAATCCTGGAGATCGGGCTGCCGGTCCTGCTCTGCGCCACCTCCACCTGGCAACTCTGGAAGGCCAGCGCCCGGCCCGATTTCACGCCCGCCACCCGGGCCTCGCTGCGTTGGATGCTGGCGGGCACGGGGATGGTCGGGCTGGGGGCGGTCAGTGTGCTCATCAACGAAGTCCTCATGCGCCCGGCAGGAGGCTCGGCCCTGATCGGCGTCACCGATATCCTGTGCCTGAGCGCCTACCCCCTGGTCCTCACCGGCCAGCTCCGGCTGCCGCGCCGGGAACGGTCCTCCCTGGGCGCCTGGCGGCTGGCCGCCGACAGCGCCATCTTCGTATTCGGCGTGGGCATCCCTTTGTGGGTGTTCGCCCTCCACCCGGCCCTGCGGACCCTGCCGGGGCCGGCGGGCGCGGTGAGCCTGATCTTCCCGGCCCTGGCCTTCGTGGGCGTGGTCACCGCCAATTTCGTGCTGCTGCGCTGCGCGCCCTTCCCCAGCCAGCGGGCCTTCTACATGCTCCTGGCCGGCATCGCCATCGGCTGGGTGGCGGACCTGATCTTCGCCCTGCAGGTGACCGACGCGCTGAAGGTCCCCAACATCCTGCACATCGCCAATGCCGTCAACGGGCTGAGCATGCTGATGGTGGCGGTGGGGGCCTGGTGGGTCCGGACCGACCCCCAGCCGGCCACCCCGACCGTCCCGATCCTCTACAGCCCCATCCCGATGCTCACCATCGGCGTGATCGCCCTCTGGCTGGCGCGCTACCTGGCCGTGTTCGAAGTGTCCAAAGGCACCCTGCAGGGGATCCTGGCAGGCGTGGTCGTGATCTTCTTCGTGCTATTCCTGCGCGAGGGCCTGACCGCGCGGGACAGCTTCGGCCATGCGGCGGAACGCTACACTTCGGCCATGCGCGCCAAGCTCGAGGCCCTGGTCCGGCATTCCTCCGATCTGATCCTGGTGCTCGACCGGGACGGGGCGATCCAGTATTCCAGCCCGGCCACGGGCACCTTCCTGGGCCAGGCCGCCGAGCAACTGCAGGGGCAGCCCCTGGCCCGGTTCATCCATCCCGAGGACCAGGAGAAGTGGCGGGACTTCCTCAGGGTGCTGCCCCAGCAGCGCCAGCACCGGATCACCCAGCAGTGGCGGATGCGCGATCCGCGCGGGGAGTGGCGGGTGTTCGAGACCTCCGGCAGCAACCTGCTGGCCAACCCGGATGTGCTCGGCATCGTCCTGAACACCCGGGATATCACGGACCGCCTGCAGGCGGAGGGGAAGGCCCGCCAGGACCTGAAGATGGAGGCCCTGGGCCGGCTGGCGGGGGGCATCGCCCACGACTTCAACAACCTGCTGAGCGCGATCCTGGGCAATCTGGAGATGGCCAGGATGGACCACCCGGAGGATGCCCGGTATCAGAAGCGGCTGCTCCGTACCGAGGCGGCCGCGGCCCGGGGGGCGGGCCTCACCCGCCGGCTGCTGTCCTTCGCCAGGCGCCGGCCGGGGAGTTCGGAGCTCCTGGAGGGTGCGCCGTTCCTGGCCGGGTTCGTGGCCACGGCCCGCACCCTTGCGGGTCCCGGGATCCGCCTCCAGGAGGTGGCCGGGCCGGGGACCGGGGCTTTCCGGGCCAACCGCGAGGAGCTCGAGCAGGCCCTGGAGGCCCTGGTCCGGAATGCCGCCGAAGCGATGCCCGGAGGGGGCCTGGCGACCCTCTCCTGCCGGGCCGAGGAGACCCTGGATCCGGCCCTGCGCTTCTACCTCCTGCCCGGGCCCGGGCCGTATCTGGTCCTGGAGGTCGGCGACACCGGCGCCGGCATGGACGAGGGCGTCCTCGTCCACCTGTTCGAGCCGTTCTTCACCACCAAGGGCCAGCACAAGGGCGGCGGGCTCGGCCTGGTGGGCGTCTACGGGATCGTGAATTCGTGCCATGGGGGCATCAGCATCCGGTCCGAGGCGGGCGCCGGGACCACCGTGGGCCTCTGGTTCCCGCGGGTGGAGGCCGCCGCGCCTTCCATGGCCGGGACCCGGCCGTCCGGGAGCCTCCAGGGCTCGGAAGCGGTTCTGCTGGTCGAGGACGAGGCCCCGGTCCGGGAGGCCCTGAAGGACATCCTGGGATCCCTCGGCTACCGGGTCCACGCGGTCAGCGACGCGGGCGAGGCCCGGGCCTTCCTGGCGGGCCACCAGGGCCCGCTGGACCTGCTGGTGACCGACGTCATCATGCCTGGGGACAGCGGTCCGAAACTGGCGGAGGACGTCGCCAGGGACCGGCCCGGGTTGCGGGTGCTGTTCATCTCCGGCTACACCGCCGACGAACTGGAGGCCCACGGCATTGCCGAGCCGGGCGCCCAGCTGCTGGAGAAGCCGTTCACCCGGGAGCAGATCGGCCGGCGGATCCGGGATATCCTCAGCGCCGCAGCGCCAGCAGGGTGATGTCGTCGGAGGGTTGGAACCCGGCGGCGTGCTCCCGCACGGCGCCGAGCAGGGCGTCCAGGAGGGCCCCGGCCGAGGCTGCCGGCGCGGCCAGGGCCTGGAGGAGGCGGTCGTCGCCGAACATGCCGGCGGCGCCGATCGCCTCGGTGATGCCGTCGGTGTAAAGGACCAGGGTCTCCCCCGGGGCGAGGAGGGTCTCGGCCAGGGTGAAGGCTAGGCCGGGCAGGAGGCCCAGGGCCGGGCCGGTGGGGGCCAGGCGGGTCCGTGGGCGTGTTCCCGCCAGGACCAGGGGCGCCTCGTGGCCGGCGTTCAAGTAAGGCAGCCGGCCCGTGTCCGGCTCCAGGATGGCCAGGAAGGCGGTGGCGAACATGCTGCTTCGCTCGTGGGTGGTGGCGATGTAGTCGCTGGTGGCCTGGGCGGCTCGGGCCAGGGTCTCCTCCGGCGGCCCGGGGGCCTGGGCCGCGACGGCGCGGATCAGGGTCCGGAACAGGGCCATGTAGAGGGCCGCGCCCACGCCCTTGCCGCAGACGTCGGCGATGACCAGCATCAGCCGGCCTCCCGGCAGGGGGAAGGCGTCGTAGAAGTCGCCGGCCACCTGGCGGGCCGGCTCGAACCGGGCGGCGAGCTCCCAGCCGGGAACCTCGGGGATCGCCCCGGGCAGGAAGTCCTTCTGGATCTCGTGGCCGATCTCCAGTTCGCGTTCCAGGCTGCGGGCCCAGAGGCGCTCCTGGTCGCGCAGGGCCTTCTTCTCCAGGCAGGCGCCGACCCGGGCCCGGAGGATCACCGGGTTGAAGGGCTTGGGCAGGTGGTCGTCGGCGCCCAGTTCGATGCAGCGGACCACCGCCTCGAGTTCGCCGAGGGCGGAGATGACGATCACCGGCAGGTGCCGCAGGGTGTCGTCGGCCCGCACCCGGGCCAGCACTTCGAAGCCGTCCATCACCGGCATCATGATATCCAGCAGCATCAGGTCGAAGCCGCCCCCGGCCAGCAGGGCCAAGGCCTGGGCCCCGTCGATGGCGGTCTCCACCCGGTGGCCAAGCTTTTCCAGGCGCCGGGCGAGCAGGTCCCGGTTGGCCTCGACGTCGTCCACCACCAGGATGCGCCCGCCGGCCGGGTTCACCCGCCGACCTCGGCCGCTTCCAGTTCGAGCAGGCGGCGCAGGTACGGGAGCTGCTTTTCCGCGGCGCGCGCGCCGACCTCGATGACGTAGTCGATCTTCTCCGTATCGAACAGCCGCACCCGCTGCTCGAACTCGGGGACGATCAGGATGACCTCCGAATGATGGGTCAGATTGTGGAAGGCGAACCGCGCTTTCAGGAGGTTGTTGGCCATGATGGCGGTGAGCTGGGCGGAATAGGCGCCCAGGGTGTTGAACCGTTTCTGGTGGTCGCTCTCGAAGCCGATGGCGATGATCACGTCCGCCCCCTCCTCCATGGCCACATTGATCGGCAGGGGGTCGGACATGAAGCCGTCGATCAGCAGCCGCCCGCCGTGCTTGAAGGGCTTGAAGATGTAGGGAATGGAAATGCTGGCGCGGATGGCGTCGACCACGCGGCCCGAGGAGAGGATGACCTGCTCGCCGTTCGCCAGGTCCGTGGCGGTGATGAACAGCGGGATCCTGGTCTCCTCGATGGCCAGGTCGCCGAAGGCCACCCGCAGCCGGTCCAGGATCAGGCCGTCCTTGCGCATGCCGAAGGTCCCGCCGGAACCCAGCAGCCGCCCGAGGAGCGCGCGCAGCATCGCCAGGTGGTCCCTCTGGCTGGTCAGCTCCCGGGTCCATAGCCGCCGGGCGGTGTCGGCGGTGCTGGCGGGGTCGTGGCCGGCGGCGATCATGGCCGCGTAGATGCTGCCGGCGCTGCAGCCGACCACCAGGTCGATGCCGATCCCCTCGCGCTGGAGGACGTTCTGCAGGCCCAGGGCGGCCGCGCACTTGACGCTGCCCGAGCCCAGCACCAGGGCGACCTTCTTGCCGTGCCGGGTGGTCATCGGCCGGACCCGGCCTGGAAGCTCGCCACGGCCTCGTCGGTGCCCGCGAACAGCTTGAGGATGCTGGTGAAGCCGCTGAGTTCCAGGACCCGGTGCACGTCCGGGCGGACCGCCGCCAGGCGGAAGTCGCCGCCGGCGCGCCGGGTCTCCTTCATCACCGCCAGCAGGGTGCGCAGGCCGGCGCTGCTGGTGTAGTCGACCGCGGCGAAATCCACGACCAGCTGGTTCCGGCCGGCATGGATCCGGGCCTCCAGGGTGTCCTGCAGGCCTCCGGCGGTCAGGCCGTCGATGCTGCCGACAACCGTCGTCACCGTCACGTCGCCCACGTCCGTCAGGGACACTTCCATGGCTATCTCCTGTTCTTCGGTTTCCTCTTGACCAGGGTCACCCGGTTGCCCGGGCCCGGCAGGCGTTCGTAGCGCAGCTCGTCGACCACGTTCCGGACCAGGTGCCAGCCCTGGCCGCCCAGGGGGCGGTCCTCCCAGTCCAGGGTGAGATCCGGAACGGGCGCCGAGGCGGGATCGAAGGGCGCGGCGCGATCCTCGATGGCTATCTCATAGCGATCCGCCAGCTCCCGCACCTCCAGCCGGATCGGCCCGGGCCTGCCGGGGCCGTAGCCGTGGCGTATGACATTGCTGCAGACCTCCTCCACCGCCAGCCGGAGGTCATGCCGGACCGGGCCGGCGATGCCGGCGCCGGCGCAGGTGCCGGCGAAGAAGGCCAGGATCGCCCGGAGGTTCGCGGGGGCCGCGACGGTCTCAAGGGATGCCACCTCGATGCCTTCCTCCGGGTCCAACACCGGGTCAACTCCATGATCAGATCATTTCGGTTTCGATTGTCGCAACTGCGACTCATCCTCCCATGAAACATATGTTAAAACATGGAGATTATTGCGCCCAGGTCAGGCGGGATTCTCCGCCCCGAACTCCGCCGGCAGGCGCAGGGTGAAACGGGAACCCCGGCCGAATTCGCTGGCCACCTCGACGTCGCCGCCCATGAGCCGGGCCAGCAGGCGTCCCACCGCCAGGCCCAGGCCGGTGCCGCCGAACCGCCGGTTGGTGGAGCTCTCGGCCTGGGTGAAGTTCTCGAACAGCTTGGCGATCTGCTCGGGGGTCAGGCCGATGCCGGTGTCGCGCACTTCGAAGGCCAGCCAGTCTCCCCCGGCCAGGGCCTGGCGGCTCACGGTCAGGCCCACGGTCCCGTCGGAGGTGAACTTGCAGGCATTGCCCAGGAGGTTGAGCAGCACCTGGCGGACCTTGGTGATATCGGTGACCATGGCGCCGGCGTCGGCGGCGCAGTCCAGTTCCAGGGCGTTGCGGTTCCGGGCCGCCAGGGGGCGGATCATGGCCATGAGGTCGCCGACCAGGGGCTCGACCGGGAAGGATTCCAGGCAGAGTTCCATCTTCCCGGCCTCGACCTTGGAGAGATCGAGGATGTCGTTGACCAGGGCCAGCAGGTGCCGGCCGGCGCCGGTGATCCGCTCCAGGTCGGCCACGGCCGTGGCCTGGCCGGCCTCGAGGGCGTCCTCCTGGAGCATCTCGCTGTAGCCGATGATGGCGTTGAGGGGGGTGCGCAGCTCGTGGCTCATGCGGGCCAGGAACTCGCTCTTGGCGCGGGTGGCCTGTTCGGCGGCGGCCACGGCCAGCTCCAGGTCCCGCTTCCGGGCCAGCTCGTCCAGGAGCCGGGTGGTGCGGATCTTGGCGGCGGCCATGTGGCCGACCACCGCCAGCAGGCGCAGGTCCTCCCCGGTGAACTCCCCGCGCCGCAGGCCCGCGTCGAAGTAGATGATCCCCACCACTTCGCCCTCATGCTCCAGGGGCACGGTCATGATCGAGATGGCCCCGCTGGCGATGAGGGATTCGGCCTGGGCGTATTTGGAGTCCAGGATCGGGTTGTTGATCAGCAGCGCCTCCCGGCGCTCGACCGCGGCCTCGAGCATGGTCCGGGACAGCTCGACCTGGAAATCCTGGCCGTGCCGCCGGGAACGCGAGGCCACCTGGATCATGGGGCCACCGGCCTGCCGCAGCAGCACCGCCCCCCGATCGGGCTTGAGCCAATCATAGACACGCGTCAGCAGATTGCCGAGCATCGCCTCGCTGGAGGCGTCGCTCAGCATGTCCAGGCTCAGAGCGTGCACAAGGTCGAGGGCCTCCCGGAACTGCAGGGGATCGCCAGGGACCTGGAGGTCCGGGGAGGAGGCCCGCAGCTTGTCCACGTCCATGAGGAAGGAGATGCTGGGGCCGGATTCGTGCGGGAGCCGGGGGCGCTCCGCCTCCAGGCGCAGGCTCAGCCGGCCGAATTGGAGCTCGTCGCCGGCGGCCACGGCGCGCACGGCCGTGATGGGGTCCCCGTTGATCCGGCTGCCGTTGCGGGAGCCCAGGTCCTCCAGGAAGGCGCCGGCCTGCACCACCAACAGCCGGGCATGGTTGCGCGACAGGCTGGGGTCGTCCAGCACCAGATCGTTGCTCCCGTCCCGGCCGATCGAGATGATGGGCCGATCCTGGCCCAGTTTCATCGGGCTTTGGCCAGGGGGGCAGATCCAGAGTTCGACCATGGGGAGGCCTTTTGGCCTATGAATATTGAATTCCAAATCCTTTTTGTCAACCTTATAAATATTAATAAATAGTTTAATCCGGGCCCAGGGGTTCCTCCACCTGCGCCGGGACAGCGCCGAAGCAGGCCGTCCAACGCTTCGGTCCAGGTAAGGTATCCTGATGGCAGGGAGGCACTTTTGCCCAAACGCATCATGGTCGTGGATGACGATGAGTTCATCGTCAAGATCCTCACCCGGCGCCTGGTGGCGAACGGGTACCTGGTGCTGTCGGCCGCCAGCGGCGCCGAACTCCTGGCCAAGCTTCCTTCCTTCCGCCCCGACGGCATCCTGCTGGACGTGATGATGCCGGGCATGGACGGGGTGCAGGTGGCGGAATTGCTGGGGCGGCGGCCTTCCACCTCCCGGATCCCGATCGTCTTCGTCAGCGCCCTGATCGGCCCGGACCACGCCCAGGACTCCCCCGCCAACCCGCTCCACCACTACCTGGGCAAGCCCTTCGAGCCCGAGGTCCTGATGGCGCTGCTCAAACGCATCGGGTTGTGACCCGTTATTCCGGAGCCCGGATGTTTCCCGCCATCATCCTGTGCGGCAGCCCTGCCACCCCAGCCTCGGCCCCGAAGGAGGCCGTGCCGCTGAGCCTGGACGAGGCTGTCGCCCGGTTCCGGAAGGAGGGCTTCGACCTGCTGATCGCCGATGCCTCCGTGGCCCAGGCCGAGGGCCAGCTGCAGGCGGACGGGGCGCTGCCGCCGCCGGCCCTCAGCGCCTCCGAGGGCCGCACCCGGGGCGGCTACAGCCCCACCCAGGCCGGCCCCGGCGCGTCCGACCGGGCCTATTCGCTGGGCATCTCCGATTCCAACGCCCTGAGCGACCTGCTCTGGGGCAAGCGCTCGCTCCGGGTGCGGGTGGCCGAGGCGGCCCTGGCGGCGGCCCGGAAGGGCCGGGAGGACGCGGCCCGCACCCTCCTGCCCACGCTCAAGCAGCAGTACCTGCAGGCCGCCCTCGGCCAATTGAATCTGGATCTTTCGCGCCAGACCCGGGATGCCGCCGGCCGGACCCTCGAGCTGGTGTCGGCCCGGCGCCGGGCCGGGGCCGTCTCGGACGCGGAGGTGATCCGGGCCCGGGTGGCGGCGCTGGAGGCGGAGCAGGCGGTGGACGCGGCCCGCCAGGGCCTGCGGACCGCCGAGGCCGGGCTGGCCTTCCTCCTGGGCTACCGCCAGGCCGCCCCGGAATTCCGCCTGACCACCCCGTTCGAACATCCCGCCGAAGGGCCGGAGGCCGAACCGGCCGGGGATCCGGCCCGGGAGGCCCTGGACCGCCGCCCGGACCTGCAGGCCGCCCAGGCCCAGATCCGGCGGGCCGAGGCCGGGCTCTCCCTGGCCCGGCGCAACTGGGCCCCGGACCTCACCTGGTCGTTCGGGGTGAGCCAGGAGGGCAACGGCCAGAACGCCCTGCAGCCCAAGACCTACACCCTGGGCCTGGGGGTGCCGCTGCCGTCGTTCCGGCGCACCCGCGGCGAGATCGCCAAGGCCGAGGCCGATCTGCGCACCCAGGAACTGCAGCGGGCCCGGACCGAGGCCCAGGTGCGCCAGGACGTGGCCGTGGCCACGGCGGTCCTGGCCTCCTCGCGGGCCCGGCTGCGGCGGATGGACGCCGACCTGATGCCGGCGGCCGCCCGCGCCTTCGAACTGGTGTCCTTCCAGTATGAGAAGGGCGCCGGGACGCTCCTGGACGTGCTGGACGCCCAGCGCACCCTGGTGACCGTCAAGACTGAGTATTTCCAGGATCTGAGCGACTATTGGACGGCCCGGTTCCAGATGGACCAGGCCCTGGGCAAGGAGTAGCGGAATGCGGAACGCCATCCTTTTGTGCGCCCTGGCGGCCCTGTGCGGCTGCGGCAGGCCCGGCGGGGAGGCTCCGGGCGCGCCGCCCGCCAACGAAGTGCGCCTGACCGCCCAGCAGGCCAGGCAGATGTCCTGCCAGGTGGCGCCGGTGCGCGAGGAGGATCTGGCGGGGGCGGTCCAGGCCGTGGGCCGGCTCACCTTTGACGACCAGCGGGTCACCCACGTGTTCTCGCCGGTGAGCGGGCGGGTCACCCGGCTGGTGGCGGATCTGGGCCAGCGGGTCAAGCCCGGCCAGGTGCTCGCCCTGATCGATTCCCCGGACATGGGCAGCGCCCTCTCCGACTTCCACAAGGCCCAGGCCAGCTTCACGGCCGCCGAGAAGGACTACCGGCGGCAGAAGGACCTTTTCGAGGGCCACGCCGGCGCCGAGCGCGACTACGAGGCCGCCGAGGCCGCCTGGCGCAATGCCCTGGCCGAGCGGGACCGGGCCCGGCAGCGGGCGGAACTGTTCTACGGCAAGGGCATGACCGAGGTCAGCCAGGGCTTCCAGCTGCGCTCGCCGATCCAGGGCGAAGTGATCGCCATGGGGGCCAACCCGGGCCTGGAGGTGCAGGGCCAGTACGGCGGCGGCACCGCGGTGGAGCTGTTCACGGTGGGCGAGGTGGACAGCCTGCGGCTGCTGGCCGACGTGCAGGAGATGGACATCCCCAAGGTCCGGCTGGGCGGCAGGCTCCGCTACGAGGTCGGCGGGGTGACCGGGGAGGGGGTCATCAACTGGGTCTCGGGCAGCCTGGATCCAGCCACCCGGACCGTCAAGATCCGCTGCAACGTGCCCAACCCCCAGCGGCTCCTGAAGCCGGAGATGTTCGCCCGGGTCACCCTGGTGGTCCCCGGCCGCAAGGGCCTGGCGGTCCCGCGCAGCGCCCTGCTGCGGATCGGCGACCTGGCCTACGTGTTCGTGGACCTGGGACCACTCCCGGACGGCGGCCGGCGCTTCGAGCGCCGCCCGGTCCAGGCCGATGAGCATCAGGCCGGGGACCTCGTGCCGATCCTGGGCGGCCTCAAGGCCCTCGAGCCGGTCGTGGTCAAGGGCGCCCTGCAGCTGTCCGGGGTGAACGGGTGAGGCGCCTGGTCGACCTGGCCCTCAGGAACCCGCTGTTCGTCATCTTCGGCGCCCTGCTGATCGTGGTGGCCGGCCTCCTGGCGTACCGCCGGCTGGACATCGAGGCCTACCCGGACCCGGTGCCGCCCATGGTCGAGGTCATCACCCAGCCCCAGGGCTGGAGCGGCGAGGAGGTCGAGCGCCAGGTCACGGTGCCTCTGGAGATCGGCCTGGCCGGCATGCCCGGGCTGGACCACATCCGCAGCCAGAGCATCTTCGGCCTGTCCGACGTGAAGTGCTATTTCAAGTTCGGCGCCAAGTACGACCCGTCCCGGCAGGAGGTCATCAACCGCCTGCAGTTCATCACCATGCCCAAGGGGCTGGCGCCCCAGCTCTCGCCCTGGAACGCCATCGGCGAAGTGTTCCGCTATTCGGTGCGCGGCAGGGGCTACTCCCTCGAGCAGCTCAAGACCGCCCAGGACTGGGTCCTGGAAAAGCAGTTCAAGCAGGTGCCCGGCGTCATCGACGTCACCGGGTTCGGCGGCGAGACCCGGGAATACCACGTGGAGATCGATCCGGTCCGCCTGCGGGCCCGGGCCGTGCCGCTCACCCAGGTCATGGCCGCCATCGGCAACGCCAATGTCAACGTCGGCGGCCAGCGCCTGGACCTGGGCGAGCAGAGCTACACCATCCGCGGCACCGGCCTGATCCACGACCTGAAGGATATCGAGGAGATCGCCCTGGGCGGCAAGAACGGCGTGCCGATCCGGGTCCGGGACGTGGCCGCGGTCAGCCTGGGCCACGCCCCGCGCCTGGGCCAGGTGGCCAGGGACGGCGACCCGGATATCGTCCAGGGCACCGTATTGATGCGCAACGGCGGCTCGACCCTCAGGACCCTCGAGGGCATCCACGAGCGGGTCGAATACATCCGCAAGAACCACCTGCTGCCCCCGGGCATGGACATCGTGCCCCACTACGACCGGGGCGACCTGGTGCGGCTCACCACCCGCACGGTCCTGGAGAACCTGCTCATGGGCATGGCCCTGGTGGTGCTGGTGCTGCTGGCATTCCTGGGGAACACGAGGGCCTCCCTGGTGACCGCGATCAACATTCCGCTGGCCCTGCTGATGGCCTTCTGCGGGATGGTCCTGACCGGCACCCCGGCCAACCTGATCTCCCTGGGCGCGGTCGACTTCGGGATCGTCATCGACTCCACCGTGATCATGATGGAGAACGCCGTCCGGCACATGACCTTCAGCCGCACGCTCAACCACCGGGAGCAGATCCTCTCGGCCGCCCACGAGGTGGGCCGGCCGCTGGCCTTCTCCACCCTGATCCTGGCGGTGGCCTTCCTGCCCCTGTTCACCCTGCAGGGGGTGGAGGGGGTGATCTTCTCGCCCATGGCCCGGACCTACGCGTTCGCCATCGGCGGGGCCATCCTGCTGGCGCTGACCCTGACCCCGGTGCTGGGCTCCATGGTGCTGCGCCGGGACGTGCTCAAGCACAAGCTGGACCGCCACGGGGAGGTGGTGGAGGAGCCGACCTGGGTCATGCGCCAGGTACTGAAGGCCTACGTGCCCCTGATGGAAACCGGCCTGCGCCACCCCCGCCGGGTCATGGGGATCGTCCTGGCGCTGGTGCTGCTGGGCGCGGTGGCGTTCCCGTTCCTGGGCGGCGAGTTCATGCCCAAGCTGGAGGAGGGCAACCTCTGGATCCGCGCCACCCTGCCGGTGTCGGCCTCGCTCGCCCAGGGGGCCGAGACCGGGCGGCGGATGAACGAGCTGCTGCACCGGCACAAGGAGGTGGAGACGGCGGTGGTGCAGGTGGGCCGCCCCGACGACGGCACCGACGTCACCGGCTTCTACAACGTCGAGGTGTTCGCCCCGCTCATTCCCGAGGACCAGTGGGGCCGGGGCGTCACCAAGGGCTCCCTGACCCGGGACCTGACCCGCGAGTTCCAGGAGGCCATGCCCGGCGTGAACTTCAATTTCAGCCAGATGATCTCGGACAACGTCGAGGAGGCCCTGGCCGGGGTCAAGGGCGAGAACTGCGTGAAGGTGATCGGCCCCAGCCTGCAGGTCAACGAGGCCAAGGCCGGCGAGGTCATCGCGGCCCTGGCCAAGGTCCCGGGCATCGAGGACCTGGGCCTGAACAGCACCCTGGGCCAGCCCAGTCTGCGGATCGTCCCGGACCGGGAGCGGTGCGCGCGCTACAACCTGAACGTCGGCGACGTCAACGCGGTGATCCAGACCGCCGTCGGCGGCCAGGCCGCGACCCAGGTGGCGGAGGGCGAGAAGCTGTTCGATCTCACGGTCCGCTGGAAGCCGGAGTTCCGGGAGAGCTTCGCGGCCATCCGGCAGATCCCGGTGGCCGCCCCGGACGGCTCCAGCGTGCCCCTGGGCCAGGTCTGCACCATGACCGAGGAGGACGGCCCCTGCACGGTCTACCGGGAGGATGGGCACCGCTACGCCCCCATCAAGTTCTCGGTGCGCGGCCGGGATCTCAAGGGCACCATCACCCACGCCCAGCGCGCGGTGGAGGAGCAGGTCAAGCTGCCCTACGACGTCCACCTGGAATGGTCGGGCGAACTGAACTCCCTCAAGGAGGCCACCGGCCGGCTCAAGATCATCATCCCGATCACCCTGATGCTCATCGCCTTCCTCGCCCACAGCGCGGTCAAGGACTGGCTGATCAGCGCGATCGTGTTCCTCAGCATCCCCATGGCCTGCACCGGCGGGATCGTGGCCCTGCACCTGGCCGGCATCAACTTCTCGATCTCGGCGGCCATGGGCTTCATCTCCATCTTCGGCATCGCCATCCAGGATTCGATCATCCGGATCACCTATTTCCAGCGCCTGCACAAGCACGAGGGCCGCAGCCTGGAGGAGGCCGCCCGGGAGGCCGCCCTGGAGCGGCTGCGCCCGGCCCTCATGACCACCCTGGTGGCCACCCTCGGCCTGCTGCCGGCCGCCCTCAGTTCCCGGATCGGGGTCCAGACCCAGAAGCCCCTGGCCGTGGTCATCATCGGTGGTACCCTCACCATCGCCCTGGTCACCACGGTGCTCCAGCCCGCCGTGGTGGTGCTGTTCCACCAGTGGAAGGAGAAGCTGCAAGCCCGCCGCGCCGCCGCGCAAGGAGCCGCCCATGCCTGACACCTGCCTGCTGCTGACCACCTGCGGGAGCGCGGAGACCTCCGAAGCCATCGCCGAGGCCCTGGTCGACGGCGGCTCCGCCGCCAGCGTCACCCTCCTGCCCCGGGTCCGGAGCTTCGTCGCCTACCACGGGCACAAGCGCTGGGAGGAGGAGTTCCAGCTCCTGGTCTACACCACCGAGGAGCGGCTGGAGGCGGCCTACGCCGCCATCCAGGCCCTGCACACCTACCAGGACCCGCCGATCTTCCGGGTGGACCTGGCCGGCGGCACCGGCCCGGCCCTGGCCTGGCTGAGAAGCATGGGCCGGGACTGAATGGCCGCGCCCGTCTGTGGCCGCTGCCGGCGGGGGATCAGCGGCCCCTGCGTCCAGGCCCTGGGCGCGTCCTGGCATCCGGCCTGCTTCGTCTGCGCAGGCTGCGGCAAGCCCCTGGCGGGGTCGTTCGTGGAACGGGCCGGGCAGGGCTGGCACCCGGCCTGCCATGAGGAAAGGTTCGGGCTGCGCTGCAGCGTCTGCGGGCAGGTGATCCAAGGGCAATATTTCCAGGTTGAGGGCCGGCCGGTGTGCGGCCGGGACTACCAGGAGGGGGTCGGGCCGCGCTGCGCCGTCTGCGGCCAGGTGATCACCGGCCCCTTCCTGGTCAACGCCCTGGGCCAGAAGATCTGCCAGCGCCACGGGGCCGCCCGGGCCTGCTTCTCCTGCACCCGGTGGCTGAACGAGGTCGAGCAGGCCCAGGGGCTGTACGCCCCCTTCGGCACGGCCCTGTGCGGCCGGTGCCAGCCGGGGCGGATCGACGCGGCCGGCCTGGGCCCGTACGGCCTGGCCTTCGGGGTCGCCGCCCTGGGCGAGCTGGGCCTGGCCCTGGGCGCGCCGCGGGAGGTGCCGATCCGGCTCGAGCCCCTGGAGGCCCTCCGGCGCCTCCAGAGCCCGGTCCAGGCCCAGGCCGAGGGCCTGACCCAGACCTACGTGGAAACCACCGGGGGCCGGGAGACCGCCCGGGGCGTGCGGGCCATCGTGGTGGCAGGCGGACTGGCCAAGGAGCACTTCGAAGGCGTCCTGGCCCATGAATTCGGCCATGTGTGGCTGTTCCAGGAGGGCCGGGCGGGGGTGCCGGAGGCGGCGGCCGAGGGCTTCTGCGAACTGGTCCGGCACCGGTGGCTGGCCCGGCTGGGCACGCCCCTGGCCCTGGAACTCCGGGCGCGGCTCGAGGCCAATCCCGATCCGGTCTACGGGGATGGCTTCCGGCGGAACCGATTATCCTGGGAGCGGGCCGGCTTGCCGGGCGTGCTGGCCCTGCTCGGCCCCTGAGGGACCATGAACCGCTACGAATTCCAGCTCAACATCTCCTCCGAGGACTACCTCGACTACTACCGGGGCACGGCCCGCCAGGTGGTGGCCCGGAGCCTCCAGGGGGTGGTGATCCAGTTCCCGGCCGGCCTGCTGGTGCCCTTCGTCACCCATACCGGCATCCGCGGCCGGTTCGTCCTGACCTGCGACGACCAGCGCCGGAACGCTACGCTCCGGTCCCTTCCGGACAGGGCTCGCTGACCGCGGCCTCCGGGTTCCCAGCCGGCTCCCCGGCGAAGAACAGGTACATCACCGGCACCAGGAACAGGGACAGCACGGTGGAGGAGGTGAGCCCGCCCACCACGGCCAGCGCCAGGGGCTGGTTGGCCTCGGTGCCGTGCTCCAGGCCCAGGGCCGTGGGGACCAGGCCGATGATGGTGGCCAGGCTGGTCATGGCGATGGGCACGAAGCGGCTGCGGGCCGCGGCCAGGATCGCCGCGAGCTTGTCCCCGGCCTCCTGGAGCCGGCGGTTGGCGTCGTCGACCATCAGGATGCCGTTGCTCACGGCGATGCCGATGACCATCAGGATCCCCATCATGGCGGTGATGGAGAAGCCCTGGCCGGCGGCCATCAAGGCCATGACGATGCCGACCAGGGTGACCGGGATGGTGAACAGCATCACGAAGGGCAGCCGCAGGGACTTGAACTGGGTGGCCATGATCATGAAGATCACCATGATCGACAGGGCGATGGCCAGGCCCAGGTCGGAGAAGGTCCGGCGCATGAGGTCCACCTGGCCCACGAAGCTCCATTTGAGATCGCGGGTGCGCGGGTCGGAATCCAGGCGGCGCTCCAGTTCGGCGGCGGCGCTGCCGATGTCCCGGCCGGCGGTCTGGAGGTTCAGGTAGCCGGCCCGCTCGAGGAAATTGCGCTCCACCATCACCGGCCCCACCGAGCGGGTCAGCCGGCCGTAGGCGCCCATGGTGACCGCGCCGCCCGAGGCGTCCAGGCGCACCGGCACCTCCAGGAGCGCCGCCGGGTCCTGGATGCCCCGGTAGGCGGTGACCACGTAGTAGGACTGGCCGTTGCTGCCGTCGACCCAGACCCCGGGGGTGTTGATGTCGCCGTAGGTCGAATCCAGGGTGGCCTGGGCCGCCATGCGGGCATCCACGCCCACCGCGGCGGCCTCCTCCCGGTCGGTGTCCACCCGCACCTCGGGGTAGTCGGTCTGCAGGGACGGGAACGGGTCCACCAGGCCCGGGACCTGGCGGGCCACCTGGGCTGCCCGGTCCAGGCCGGCCCGCAGCTCGTCCAGGTCGTCGCCGCGCACCTCCACCACCACCGGGGCCAGGTAGCCGTTGGCGAAGACGCTGGCCACCAGCCCGCCGGGCCACTGCAGCAGCTCCACGCCGGGGTAGTGCCGGGTGAGGAAGGTCCGGGCCCGGTCGGCGATCTCCCGCTGGCTGGCCCGGCGCCGGTCCGGGGCGACCAGGGCCAGGCGGATGAAGCCCATGTGCGGACCGGCGTTGGGGCTGTTCATGGCGCTCCGGGCCTGGCCGGGCATGCCCACGTTGGTGAGCACCCGCTCCACGTCGGAGCCCAGCTCAGCCTTGAGATCCGTGGCCATGGCGCGCACGCAGCAGGCGGAATCGTCCAGGGAAGTGCCCGGGGCCATGCGCACGTAGATCCGCTCCATTCCTTCGTCGATCTCCGGGAAGAAGGTGCTGGGCAGCCGGAAGGCCAGGGCCACGCTGAACGCCACCAGCACCGCCGAGGCCGCCAGCACCGTCCACCGGTATTCCAGCACCCGCCCCAGGGCCCGGGCATAGCCGTCGGCGATGGCCGCGATCAGGCGCTCCAGGCGCGCGGCCACGGGGCCCGGGCGGGTGTCGCGGAGCAGGTAGCGGCAGGCCACCGGGGTCACCGCCATGCTGACGAAATAGGAGCCGACCATCGCCACGGCCACGGTCAGGGCCAGGGGCGCGAACAGCTTGCGGGCCAGCCCCTGGAGCAGCAGGACCGGCAGCAGCACGGCGGTGGTGGTGACGGTCGAGGCCAGCACCGGCAGGGCCACGGCGTTGGCGCCGGATAGCGCCGCCCGGTAGGGATCCAGGCCCTGCTTGCGGTGCCTGTGGATGGACTCCAGGATCACCACGGCGTCGTCCACCAGCCGGCCCATCGCCAGGGTGAGGCCGCCCAGGGTGAAGGCGTTCAGGGTCTCGTTGCAGGCATAGAGGACGATCAGGGTGATGGCGAAGGACAGCGGGATCGCCACCGAGACGATCAGGGTACCGCGCACGTTCTGCAGGAACAGGAGGATCACCAGGGCGATCAGCACCAGGGCCTGGACGATCTCCTTGCGCAGGCCGAGGTAGCCCGAGCGCACGAAGGTGGACTGGTCGAAGATCGGCACCACCTTCAGGCCCGGGGGCAGCCGGGTGAGCCCGTTGAGCCTATGGATGGCGGCGGTGACGGCGTCGACGATCTCCAGGGTGTTGCCGTCCGGGGTGCGCAGCACGTTAAGGTAGACGGCATCCTGGCCGTCCACCGCCACCGCCTGGGTGGGCGGGGCGCCGCCGTCCACCACCCGCGCCACGTCCCGGATCAGCACGGGACGGCCGTCGACGGTCTTCACGGCGGCGTCGCCGATGGCCTCGACCTTGCGGGGCACCGAGTTGGTGTACACGTTGGCGTCGAACCGGGGCGAGAGGAACTCGCCCGAGGGCAGCAGGGCGTTGGCCCGGCCCACGGCGGCGGCCACGTCGCTGGAGGTCAGGCCCCGGGCCTGCGCCTTGCCGGCGTCCACGACCACGTTGATCTGGCGGACCGTGCCGCCGTTCACCGAGGCACTGGCCACGCCGGAGATGCCCTCCAGCAGGGGCTCGATGTCATTCAACGCATAGTCGTAGAGCTGGGGCCCCGAGAGCCCGCCGCCGTAGACGGCCACCTGGATCACCGGCGCGTTGGCGGGGTCGTACTGCAGCACGAAGGGCGGCAGCACGCCCAGGGACTTGGGCACCGCCGCCATGGCGAAGGCCACCTGCTGCTGGACCAGGGTCTGGGCGGCATCCAGGTCCGTGCCCCACTTGAACCACACGTAGACCACGCTCAGGCCATTGCGGGACTGGCTCTGGACGTGGTCCACCCCGGGGGTCGAGCTGACGTACTTCTCCACCCGCCAGGTGATGGTCTTCTCCACATCCTTGGGACCCAGGCCCGGCACCTGGGTCCCCACCACCAGCACCGGCGGGGTCAGCTCGGGGAAGGTGTCCACGCTCATCCGCGGCACCAGCACCGCCGCGAACACCATCAGGGCGATGGCGATCATCAGGACGGCGATGGGGTTGCGGAGGAACAGACGGGTCATGGCGGGTCCCGAAGGCGCGCGCCAGGGAGCAAGAACCATGCCCCTGGGGCGACACCGGGTTGTGGGTGGCTTGCGCGGCCGGGGGTGGCCAGGACGCGGAAATTTTCCCGGGTCATCGGGGAAGGAATCCCTGCCTGGTTCCGGAATGCCCACCGTTTATGCGGGTCCGGCCAACGTTCCGGGTTGGAATGCGATTTGCTTCCAGATCCGGCGCCCGGCAGAGCCGGGCGTTCAGGAGTCCTCCCATGCGTGGCCAAGCTGTTTTGCTGCTCGTCCTGTCCTCCGCCGCCTCCCTGGTCGCGGCACGGCCCATCGGCCACCCGCCGACCCGGGATAAGGGGCCGGTGGGCATCCACAATCCGATCGCGGGCAGGAGCCCTCTGCACCGGTTCACCCATGACCATGGCCCCTCGGCCCGGGTCCGTGCCGTCGTTCCGGACCGGCGCCAGGGACGAGCCGGCGCGGATCACCCGGAAACCCGGGAGAAGGGGCCGGCGGCCTAGGAGAACAGAAATCATCGCAAGGCGCCGAGGATGGCCGAGGATCGCCGAGAAAAGCTGAAAGTCCCCGTACGAACAGGTTGGGCCTAGCCCCTCACGCCGGCTGGAGGAGGCCTTCGCAGGCCTGCATAGCGATGTCCAAGGTGGCTCCGGCGGCGGCGTGAAAGGGGGGAACGCCGGGTTCAGCCAGTTGGCGTGCGACCGATCTAACCAGCGGTTCGATGGGATCCCGGTACAGGGCCACCAACGGGATTTCCAGATCGGCCCGGCCTGAGGCCAACAGGCGCAGAAGATGGGCCATGAGGATCAACAGGCAGCCAAGGTCATCCGGCTGGCTGGGGGTGTCGGGGCTGATCCCGGCGGCCCGGTAGATGGGTTCCAGGCGATCCAGGATCTCCGGATCCTGGTGCAGCCCGGTCCGGGAGGCCGAGGCGCCCAGGCGGATCGTGGGCCGGCCGGTCCGGGCGAGGAAAAGGCTGGCGTAGGCGATGTCCAGGTTGTCGGCGGGAGCCGCCAGCAGCTGGTCGAGGGCGGACCTCAGGGCGGGGCCGGCCCAACCGGCATCCCGCACGGCGGCCAGCGGCGGGCCGGGGCGGGCGCCGGGGCAGATGAAGAGTTCGCCCAGGGCCTCCAGGAGATCAGGCAGGGTGCCGGCGCTCACCGCAGCCCGCTGGCCTGGCCGGCGAAGACGAAGACGTAGCGCAGGACATAGCCGCCGAAGATCACCAGGCCGGCCGCGGCCAGGGCCAGGTTCTGGCTGATGTGCAGGGCGCCCCGGCCCAGCAGTACCGGCCTGAACTCCCAGAGCTCGATGGCCAGCGGCAGCAGCAGGCCGGTGCCCATGAACAGCACCCAGAAGGTCAGGGTGAAGGGGCCGCCCAGGATCAGGCCCAGGGCCTCGCGCACCGCCAGCACCGAGAGCTGGCCGTGGATCAGGTACGGCAGGACGATGAAGAATTCCAGGGTGATCAGGCAGATGTCCAGGGTGTAGAGGAACTTGAACTCGGCCAGGTCCTTGGGCCCCTTGGCCAGGGAGCGGACCAGGATCAGGGCGGCGGTGCCGGTCGAGAGCGCGCTGAACAGGAACAGCTGGGCCACCAGGTTGGTGTTCCAGAAGGGCCTGGCCTGGACCGCGCCCAGGAGGACGCCGGTGTAGATGCCCACGCCGATCGCGAAGGGGAAGCCGAGCATGGCCAGGTTGCGCTTCCAGGCACCGAGGTCGGTGTGCAGGTCCGGGAGCCGCTGCCGGAAGGGCAGCTTCGCGGGCAGGATGGCGAAGAGGCGGTTGCGCTCCTCCTCGGTGAGCCAGGCGTAAAGGTTGACCAGGGTGATCCCGGTGAACACCAGCAGCAGCCAGGAGCCGATGGACATGGGCGATTCCCACCTGAACACCACGAACAGCTTCCAGAACCGCCACCATTTGCCCAGGTCGAAGACCAGCAGCAGGGAGCCCAGGGACACCGGCCACGGCGCCAGCAAGGCCCCGGCCCGGGCGATCCGGGGATAGGCAGGCCGGCCTTCGGTTTGCAGCCAGGTGCAGAACGCCGAGACGAAGAAGATCCCGGCGGAGAGGCCCCCGAGGAACAGGTAGTTGACGATCAGGAATTCCCAGACCGGTTCGTGCATCGTCAGCTCCTACAGCAGGTAGTACAGTTGCGGGCCATTGCCGGTCTGGGGGCGGAGGATCCGGTAGCGCCGCGATTCCAGGAGGGCGTGCAATGGACTCTTCGGATCGGCCAGGTCGCCGAAGGTGCGCACCCGGCTCGGGCAGGTCTCCACGCAGGCTGGAGTCTCGCCCCGGTCCACCCGGTGGGCGCAGAAGGTGCACTTGTCCACCACGCGGGTCTCCTCGTTGAAGAACCGCGCCCCGTAGGGGCAGGCGATCATGCAGTACTTGCAGCCGATGCAGTCGGCCTCGGTGACCAGGACGATGCCGTCGGCACGCTGGAAGCTGGCCCCGGTCGGGCAGACCCGCACGCAGGATGGGTTCTCGCAGTGGTGGCACTGCTCGGGGTCGAAGGAGGCCCGCAGGCGCGGGAAGGCCCCGCTGCGCTCGGCGTTGATCCAGTTCCGGAAGACGCCCAGGGGGACGTCGTTCTCGGCCTTGCAGGCCACCACGCAGGCCTTGCAGTCGATGCACTTCCTGGAATCCAGGAGCATCACGTAGCGCTTGTTTCCGGTTTTCGCCATGGTCACACCTTCACCACGTGGACGAACGTTTCGTGCATGGCGGCGTTGCCGCTCACCTTGTCCCAGGCGGTCTCGAGCAGGATCGAATCGGCCGCGCCGACGTTGTACACTGAGCGCAGCCACTTGGACTTCTTGCCGAAGCCGTGCAGCATGAACACGCAGTCGGAGCGGATCTCTTCGGTGGCCCGGGCCTTGATCTTCACCGTGCCGGCGGTGCTGGTGACCTGCACCAGGTCGCCGGTGCGGATGCCCATGCGCGCCGCCTCATCGGCGTTGATCCAGAGGTCGTTCTCGGGATTGTGCTCGTGCAGCCAGGGCAGGTTGGCCAGGGCGGCATGGGTCATGGTGGCCTTGCGACCGAGGATCATGCGGAACTTGCCCTGGGGCGGCTGGGCCGGGCTGGCGTAGACCGGCAGCGGGTCGTGGCCGGCCTCCGCCAGGCGCTCGGAGAAGATCTCGATCTTGCCGCTCTTGGTGACGAACCGGAACACGGCGTTGCGGGTGGTGCCGTACTTGGGTTCGCTGAAGCCCACCACACCGTGCTTCTTCATGTGTTCCAGCCCGTTCTCCACCGGCAGGTCCTTGGCCTCGGCGGCCACCCACTGGTCGATGGTGTAGTCGAAGAAGTCCGAGAGGCCGAGGCGCTTGGCCAGGCCCTGGGCGATCTCGAGCATCGGCTTGGTGTCGTGGATCGGCTTGACCACCTGCTGGCGCAGCACGGCGGCGGGCCAGATGCCGGGCATGACCTCGATCGGGTCGGTGCGTTCCAGGTAGTGGCTCTCCGGGAACACCACATCGGCGTACCAGGCCGTGTCGCTCATGGCGATGTCGACCACCCCGACGAAATCCATGCCCTCGATCATCTTCAGGGTCTTGCCCTGGTCGGGGACTGCGTTCATCGGGTCCTGCTTGTAGATCATCCAGGCCTTCACCGGGTAGGGCTCGCCCTTGAGGACGTTCTCCCGCAGCGGCAGGTAGACGCCGTCCTTGGCGGAGGTCAGCGGGAAGTTCTTCCCCACCTCGTCCACCCGCGGCGCCGCCGGATCGTCCCAGGGCAGGAACATGAACTCGCCCTTCTCGATCTTGCGGTTGGGCACCATGCCGCCCTCCCGGTCCCAGTTGCCGACGAGGGTGTTGAGGATGGCCTGGGCCCGGCGCATCTGGAAGTCGTTCTGATACCAGCTGGAGCGGCGCCCGGCGTAGAACACCGCCCGGTGCCCCGCGTCGGCGAATTCCCGGGCGATGCGCAGGATCTCCTTCGCCGGGATTCCGGTCTCGGCCGCGGCCCATTCCGGCGTATAGGGAACCACGTGCGCGGCCAGCTGGTCGAAGCCCAGGGTCCACTGGTCCAGGAAGGTCTTGTCGCAGCGGTCCTCGGCGATGATCACGTGGATCATGGCCAGGATGAACGCCATGTCCGTGCCGGGCTTGATGGGATACCACTCGTCGGCCTTGGAGGCCGTCACCGTGAACCTCGGGTCGAGGTAGACGAATTTGGCTTTGCGCTCCATCACGCCGCCGATGAGGTCCATGGTGTCGGGGGTGATGATGCTCTCGAAGCGGTTGGCGCCGGCCATGATCACGTACTTGGAATTGAGCAGGTCGAAGCTGGGCACGGTGCCGAAGGTCATGGAATAGGCCAGGTTCACCGAGGCCAGGCAGAGCGAGGGGTGGCGCAGGATGTTGGGGCTGCCGAAGGACATGCCGAGGTTCTTGAAGAAGACCTCCTGGAACCCTTCGGTGCTCGACCAGAGGGTGCCCTGCGGGCCGTATTTCTCCTTGGTGGCGGCCAGCTTGCCGGCGGCGAAGTCGAAGGCCTCGTCCCAGGAGACCGGCTTCCATTTGCCTTCGCCGCGGGCGCCGGCGCGGATCAGCGGCTGCTTGAGCCGGTCCGGGTCGTAGACCTGCTGGATGGCGGCGTTGCCGCGGGCGCACAGCATGCCGCGGCTCTTGGGGTTTTCCGGATTGGGGTTGAGCTTGTGGATCCGGCCCTTGCGGACCACGGCCAGCACCGAGCACTTGTTCGGGCAGAGCTCACAGGTGGTGGGCACCCCCAGGGGGGCCGGCAGTTCCGGCGCCGCCTTGGCCCGGCCGAAGAACTTCGGGCAGGCGATGCTGCTGGCGGCGAGGCCGCCCGCGCCCACCATCTGCATGAAAAGGCGTCGGTCCATGGGGCTCCCTCCGGAACGGGAAGGGGGCCGGGCGCCCTGCGGAGCCCGGCCCCGGCGAGGCTAGAACCTGACTTCGAGGGACACGTAGGTGTCCTTCACGGTCTTGGGGTAGGCGTACTGGAGCATGGGGTTGTTGTCCAGGTTGTAGGCGCTCTCCCAGGACCCCGACATCGCCGCGGGGGCGATCTGCCAGCCGGTAAAGGCGTGGCTGTAGGAGTAGTTGAGCATGCCCACCTTCAGGAACACGTTATGAGTGAACTGCCAGGTGACGTAGGCTTCCACCACGTCGCCGCGGGTGCCGAGCTTGTGCTCGGGCTCGCCCTGGGCCGGATCGTAGGTGAACCAGCGGGGCGAACCGTGGTTGAATTCCAGGCCCACGCCGAGGGTGCTGACCGGGTCCCAGCGGGTGCCCAGCCAGTAGGCCGAGGCGGTGTGGCTGTTGTTGGCGTCTCCCAGCAGCCCGCCGAAACCGGTGAGCTGATACCCGGGGCCGCCCATCTGCGCCGGCATGTCCCAGTAGGCGCCATACTGGGACGACTTGCCGTTGGGATGGCTCTTGATGTACCCGGCGCTGGCGAAATAGGTGAAGGTGTCGCCGATCTTGTGCTTCCAGGTGGCGGTGAGCTGGTCCATGTCGCCCAGGTTGTTGGTGGCCGTCACGTACTGGATGCTGGGCATGCCGCCCATGCCGGGCATGGCCGGGACCGGGAAGTTGACGAGGTTGCCGAACGGGATGTCGGTCATGTTGCCCAGCCGGTTGTAGCCCAGGTAGAAGTTGGCCGCGTGGACCGTGCCCAGGCCCTCGAACAGGAGGGGGATGTCCAGCATGGCGCCCAGGACGGTGGCGTCCTTTAGCTTGCCGATCGAGCCGATCTGCAGGGTGGCCGCGGCGGGATTGGCCAGGGTGGCGTTGCTGAAGTTGAAACCGACCGGGGCATAGCTGTTCTGCACATTGCCGCCGCCGCCGAAGCCGCTCTCGTAGCCCACCCCGTAGCAGAGGCCCAGGAGGGAATGCTCGGGCAGGCCCAGCTTGTCCAGATGGAACTTGAAGCCCATCCCGTCGACCATGGCGTTGACCGCCAGGGCCTGGGGGGTGGCCTGACGCTCGGTGCCTTCCCGGACTTCGAGCGGCGGCCCGTCGGAGGTGTTCTGGCGGCCGATGGACAGCACGCCCACCGCCGGCCAGTCGTAGACGAAGCTGGCCCGCTCGACCACCAGGCCGTCGGAGCCGGGCACCGCGCCGCTGCTGAAGGAGTTGGCGACGGTATTGGGGGTGCCGTTGAAGATCGGCACGCTGGCGCCGCCGTGGATCTTGTACATGGTCAGGCGGCCCATGATCTTGGCGTTCTCGTTGATATTGATGGTCATGCGCAGGCGGAGGCGGGTCGACCACTGCTGGGAATTGTCCCAATCCTGGGCGCCCATCTGCTGGGTCATGGGCATGAACGGGTAGGGATTGCCGGCCGAGGGGCTGGGGTTCTGCACGAACCCCAGGAACTGCTGGTACGGTTTGAAATGCCAGGACTGGACATCGTCACGGGTCATCAGGTCGCCGCCCCAGAGGATGGCGTTCTGGGCCACCTTGGACTCGACCTTGGTCAGGATCTTTTCATTCTCGTTGGCCTTCTCTTCCAGGGCCTGGACCTGCTTTTTCAGGTCGTCGATCTGCTTCTTCACGTCCTCCTGGGCCGAGAGGCACAGGGGCAGGACGGCGGCGAGGGTCAGGGCGATGCGGGTTGGGGACATGGTTGGCTCCAGGTCAGCGGGGGTTCAGCCGCCGCAGGTTTCGGGCTGCGGGGAATCCGAGGCGTGGTTGATGAGGAAGGTCTTGATGTCAAGCAGCTGCTCGGGGGTGCAGTACTTGGGGCTCAGGGCCTCGCCGGCCTTGCCGTGCTTGCCGCCCTCGAAGAACTTCTTCCACTGGCCCTGGGTCTTGGACAGGGGGGTCAGGGCCGAAGCGCCGCCCCCGGCCACGTGGCAGCTCTTGCAGTCCTTCTTGTAATAGAACTTGCCCTTGGTATCGCTGCCCTTCTGCTCGGCTGCAAGAGGGGCGGCGAGGAGGGCCGCCACGGCGAGGATCGATATGAATTTCATGGTTTTCCTTTCTTTTTAAGCGCCGGAGCGCGGTCTTGGGGCAGACGCCGGCTGGGCCCTGGGCAGGACCTGGGTGGCATGGCTGGACCTCTCCCGGGCCTCCGGGCGGAGGCCTGGGTCACGGAAGGGGAACGGATGAAACGGTGAAAAGGGGGAGGAATGGCTTATCGGCCCGAATAGAAGATGAACTCATCGTGTGATCAATGCAAGAATATTTTTTTATAAAAACTCATAGCTACATTCCTTTATTCCTTAAAAGATTTAATGTTGTTAATAAACAACTAAAATTAGCAATTGAACGGGTTCCAGGGGGTGGCGCCGTTTGTCCCTGACCGCCCGCGGGCACCCCGCCCTTGGCCGCCGGAGCGCGGAGCGGCCCATCCGCCGTGGGATTTTTTCCCGGGGGGGGTGGGGCGATTTTCCCAAGGCTGCGGTCGCCCAGTTGCATAACCTGATATTTTGCATCTACTTGGATTTGGAATGGGGCTTGCAGCAATCCCCTGCCCACCGATGAGGGCATCGCTCAGAGGAGCTGGTCATGAGGAACAACCTGCTGGTAGTCGGTGGCTTGGCCTTGGCCGGAGCCGCGATAGCGTTGGCCGCGGCCCCTTCCCGGGCGCCGGCCATCAAGGCGATCTGGCCCAAAGCCTGGCTCGGCACGATGACGGTCGAAGTCGACGGAAGCAACCTGGGCGATGCGACCCGGGTGACCATCGGCGGCCAGGCCGCCTCCTTCCGGGTCAAGGGCCAACGGATCATCGCCTCCGTACCCACGGATTTCGTTTCCGGGCACGTGGAGGTGGTCACGCCCGAGGGCCGGGTGGTCTCCCGGGGCTGGGTCGAGGGGCCCGCCGCGACCGGCGTCGAACTCCAATAGGTCCGCCAGCGGTCAGGCCAGGTTCCAGGGATCCACGAGCCCCAGGCGGATGGCGATCATGGCCAGCTCGGCGCTGCTGTTGGCGCCGAGCTTGGCCATGATCTGCAGCCGGTGCTTCTCCAGGGTCTTGACGCTCAGCTTGAGGTCGAAGGCTATTTCCTTGAGGGATTTGCCGCTCAGGATGTGCTTCATGACCTCGAACTGCCGGGGCGACAGGGCCGGGGTCGCGGGCGCCGCCGGCCGGTCGGTGATCAGGTCGCGCAGCACGCCGCCGATCATGGCCGGGCTCAGGTAGGTCCGGCCCTCCATGACGGCGTCCACCGCCAGGAGGACCTCCTTGGAGGCGTAGATCTTGAGAACGTAGCCCGAGGCGCCGGCCTTGAGCATACGGGCCAGGTAGTCCCGGCTCTCGTGCATGGACAGGGCCAGCACCCGGGTTTCCGGGCGCTCCTTGAGGATCGCCCCGGTGGCCTCGATGCCGCTCATCCCGGGCATGGAGACGTCCATGATCACCACGTCCGGCGCCCACAGCCGGGCCTGGGCCACGGCCTCCGGGCCGCTGTCGGCTTCGGCCACGACCGCGAACCTGGGATGCGGTTCCAGGATGCTGCGCAGGCCGGTGCGGATGATGTCGTGATCATCCGCGATCAGGATCCGGACGGGCATCGCGACCTCCTTCCTCATGGGCAGCCCCGGCGGCGGACCGGCGTTCCCCGGGCCAAAGGATCGGGACGATCATGGTCAGGCGGCTCCCCGTGCCCGGGCTGCTGGCGATCTCCAGGCTGCCCTTGAGGAACTGCAGCCGCTGGCGGAGGCTGAACAGGCCCACGCCCTCGGCGGGGAAGTCCGGCGCCTCGAGGATGGCCGGATCGAAGCCCGCGCCCGGGTCGGCCACGGTGATCTCGAGCCGGGCTTCTCCCAGGATCCGCAGGCGCAGGCTGGCGGTGGCCACCCGGGCGTGCTTGACGACGTTCAGGAGCAGCTCCCGCACCGCCTCGAAGATGAACATGCGCACCGGTTCGGGGTCGTGGGTGAGCTCGGCGTCCAGGTCCAGGGCCACCCGCAGCCCGTGGTTGGCCTGGAACTGCCGCGCCAGCCACTCCAGGCAGGGGGCCAGCGGCTTTTCCCGGACCACCGGCGGGCTCAGCTCGACGGTCAGGACCCGGGCCACCCGGATGGCCTCGCGGATGGTCCCCCCGAGCCTGGCCAGGATCTCCCGGGCCTTGGGGGAGGCGGGCTCGGCGTCCAGGGTCTCCAGGCTGAAGGTGGCGCCCACCAGCAGCTGCTGCAGCTGATCGTGGAGAAGCTGGGCCAGGAGCCGGCGTTCCCGCTGCTCGGTCTGGGCCAGTTCCAGGGCCAGGGAGCGCAGCTGTTCCGCCTGGCGTTCGGCGGTCCGCAGGGCCTGGTCGCGCTCCGCGCGGATCCGCAGTTCCAGGATGCCGATGGCCAGGTTGTTGGCGAGTTCCAGCAGCATCTGCCCCGGCTCGTCAATGAAAGTGTCTGGAGTCAGTGAGTTGAGAACCAGGACGCCGAACGCCTGGCGGTCCGACAGGAGCGGCAGGGCGATGGAGGATCCGGGCCCCGCGACGGTCTCCAGCGCGCGGATGCAGACTTCGCCCGTGCGGATGGCGATCCCGGCGGGCGTCTGCCCAGGCTCGGCGTCGGCCCAGCTGAGCCGGCCCAGGGAGCCGGGCTCCAGGCCCATGGCCGCCGCGGGGCGGATGGAACGGGCCGCGTCCCCGGCGGCCAGCCCCACCCAGGCCTGGTGCACGCCATGCACCTTCATGGCGATGCGGCAGAATTCCTGCAGCAGCTCCTGCTCGTCCCGGGCCCGGATGATGACCCGGTTGCATTCGATGATGGCCTGCTGGGTCCGGTTGAACCGGTCCAGCGCCGCCAGGCGTTCCCGTTCCTTTTCGGCCTGCTTGGCCTCGGTGATGTCCCGGACCTTGACCCGGCGGCCCCGGTAGCTGCCGTCGGGGTCGAAGATGGGGTGGCAGGTATGTTCGACCCAGCGGATTCCGCCATCGGCCCGGATGATCCTCAGGTCCGTCTCGCAGGCCGGGCCCGTGGGGGGAGCGCCGGCCTCGGGCGGCGCGTGGACCGTGTCGTAATGGGCCTTCCAGCGGGCCAGGTCCTGGGGATGGATGATCCGGTCGAGCATCCCGGGCTGGCCCTCGAAGGCTTCCGGCGGATAGCCGGTGATGCGTTCGCAGGAGCGGGAGGTGTGGATGATCGCGCCCCCGGGGCTGTCCCAGCGCTCCCAGTCGTAGGCATTCTCCACGATGGTGCGGAACTTCAGCTCGCTCTCGCGCAGTTCCCGGCTCCGGGCCTCCACCCGCCGCTCCAGCAGGGCGTTGATCTCCTGGATCTGGCGGAACTGTTCGGGCAGGTCGGCAGGGCGGCCCAGGGCCGGGACGCGGCCGGCTCCGGCCGATGGGCGGAGTGGGGATCGTTCCGGGGCGCGGGTTTTCACACGTTCTCCAACGGGCCGGGCCCGTGAAGCAGGGCCGGCTGGCATCACGCCCGAAGGTCCACAGGTCCGAACCGGGGCGTGCTCCAAATGGCCATGAGGATCATTCCCAGTATAGCACTCCAGACCACCCGGCGCCCGGCCGCGCGCGCTCCCTTTCCCCCCGGGGGGTTCGATAATCCTCGCCCCGAGGGGGGGATTCGGAGCATTGCTGGAGGGGGTGGCGGAGGCAATGCTGGCTCTGGAGAATTCCAACGACGGAACCCTCCCGAAATGAACGGGTAGCGCAATGCTTGAGAAGAAAGCCATGTTGCTGGACATCACTCTGTGCGTCGGCTGCAACGCCTGCCAGGGAGCCTGCAAGGAGGCCAATCAGCTGCCGCCGGGTGACGAGACCCGCCTTACCCTGACCGCCTTCACCGCGCTGAGCGAGCACCAGGGCCGGTTCGTCCGCCACCTCTGCCAGCACTGCGATGTCCCGACCTGCGTTTCGGTGTGTCCGGTCGGGGCGTTGAGCAAGTCGCCGGCCGGTCCGGTCACGTACGACGGCAACAAGTGCATCGGCTGCCGCTACTGCCTGCAGGCGTGTCCGTTCCATGTGCCGAAGTACGAATGGAGCAGCACCCGGCCGAGCATCCGGAAATGCCATTTCTGCGCGGCCCGGCTCGCGGTGGGACGGCCGACCGCATGCTCCGAAGCCTGCCCCACCGGCGCGACCCTGTTCGGAGACCGGGCGGAGCTGCTGGCCGAGGCCGGACGCCGGGTCGCCGCCGCGCCGGACAAATATGTGCCCCGTATCTATGGCCAGGAGGAGGTCGGCGGCACCTCGATGCTCTACCTCAGCCCGGTGCCGTTCGAGCAGATCGGATTCGACACCCGGCTCGGGAAGACGCCCATGCCCCTGCTGACCATGAGCGTGCTGTCCAAGGCGCCCAACGTCGTGACGGTGGGCGGTGTCCTGCTCTCGGGGATCTGGTGGATCACCAATCGCCGAACCGAGGTCCAGGCCAACGAACCGAATGGCAGGCCGCGCCGGCCCCGCAGCCAGGGGGATTCCAAATGAAAGCCCTGACCCTCCCCCGCGTCACCGGTTGGCGCGTGATCGCCCTCATCCTGATCCTCGCCGGCGCCGTCTCGGCCTTCGCCCGGTTCACCCAGGGCCTGGGCGCCACCACCCACCTGACCGACGATTTCCCCTGGGGCCTCTGGATCGGCTTCGACTTCCTGGGGATCGGCCTGGCCGCCTCGGGCTTCACCCTGGTGGCGGCGGTCCACCTGTTCCACGCCAAGGCCTACGAGCCCATCGTCCGGCCGGCCATCCTCACCGCCTTCATCGGCTACCTGCTGGTGGTGCTGGTGCTCATCATCGACCTGGGACGGCCGGACCATTTCTGGCACCCGCTGGTCATGTGGAACCCCCACTCGGTGATGTGCGAGATCAGCTGGTGCCTGATGCTCTACACCACGGTGCTGTCCCTGGAATTCGCCCCCATCGTCCTGGAGAAGTTCCATATCCACAGGCCGATCAAGTGGATCCACAACATCTCCCTGCCGTTCATGATCTTCGGGGTGCTGCTGTCGACCCTGCACCAGTCGTCGTTCGGCTCGCTCTACCTGATCGTCCCGAACCGCCTGCACGCGCTCTGGTACACCCCGCTGCTGCCGGTGCTGTTCTTCATCTCCTGCATCGCCTCGGGCATCTCCATGGTGATCCTGGAGTCCCTGCTGCTGTCCCGGCATGGCCCGGCCCTCCTGCCACCCCGGCTGCGGGCCAACCTGGCCAAGATCACGGCGGTGGTGCTGGCGGTGTACCTGGTGGTGCGGATCCAGGATCTGCTGACCCGCGGGAACCTCCATGAGATGACCACGCTCACCTATTACAGCGCGGCCTTCCATGCCGAGATCCTGATCGGCTTCCTCATCCCGTTCGGCCTGCTCCTCCATGAGCGGGTCCGGACCTCCCGGACCGGGCTGTACACGGCCTGCCTGATGGTCCTGGGCGGATTCGCCGCCAACCGGATGAACACGGCCGTCACCGGCCTGGAACAGTGGCCGACCCTCACCTACTTCCCGTCCCTGATGGAAATCCTCATCATGCTGGGCATCACCGCCCTCGGCTTCAGTGCCTTCCTCGCCATCGTCAACTACCTGCCCATCTTCACGGCCGAGCCGGCGCGCCCCGGACCGCATGAAGATCCGATCCAGGCGGATCCCGCCCCGGCCCTCCTGGCCCGGGCCGGCGGCCACCTCGGGACGCCCTGACCGTTCCCGCGCCCCAATCCAACCTCAAAGGAGGTCCCCATGTTCAGCCTGGCCAATTGGTCGAATCCCGAAACCCTGATGCTCAACCTGATGAACGCGGCCCTGGGCCTGGCGGTCGTCTACATGGTGGGCCGCGTCCTGGTGGAGATCATCGAGGGGCTGCTCCCGGCCGGGCTCTTCGGGCACAAACCCAGACATTGACCCAGGAGCCGCGCCATGACCGTTCTGCTGATCCTCGCCCTGTTCGTCGCCTTCGTCGCCATCGACCGCGGCCTGGCCTTCGCTTCGCGCTGGGGCGGGGCCCGGCGGGAGCGCGCCAAGCGGATCGCCATCCTGAAGCAATCCGTCCGCCTGGACTTCGCCGCCAAGGCCGAAAGCCTCCAGCGGGTCGAACTGCCGGGCGCCAGGGGCCGCATCCTGGCCCTGGATGACGACACCATCGTCCTGGATTCCTTCCGGCGCATCCTCGTCCTCGAGGGCTACAGCGTCGACACCGTCGAGAACGGGCCCGAAGCCCTGTTCCTGATCGAACGCAACGACTACGACTGCGTCTTCACCGATCTCAACATGCCCGGGATGGACGGGGTCGAGGTGGTCAAGGCGGTCAAGCACCTGCGCCCGGACATCGACGTGGCCCTGTTCACCGGCTACGCCACCCTGGCCACCGCGGTCGCGGCCATGCAGGCGGGCGCCGCCGACTACATGGAGAAACCGTTCACGCCGGAAGAGCTGATCCACTTCCTGGATGAGCTCCTGGCCAAGCGGCGGGCCCGGCACCAGGCGTCGGTCCGGCTGGTCGCGCCCGGCGAGGAGGCGGCCGCCACCACCCCGGACGAATATTGCGTCCCGGGCGGTTCCTTCCTGTCCGAAGGCCATGCCTGGGTCCGCATCGAGCCCGGGGGGCAGGTGCGGATCGGGATCGATGATTTCGCCCAGAAGGCCGCGGGCCCGGTCGGCCATGTGACGCTGCCCCTCGAAGGCCTGGCCGTGCAGGCCGGCGATCCCCTGTTCTCGCTCCAGTACGGCGACCAGGAGCTGCACTTCCTGGCCCCGGTCAGCGGCCAGGTGCTGGAGGACAACCAGGGCCTGCTGGAGGATGCGGGCTCCATCCGCAACAGCCCCTACCTGGATGGCTGGGTCTGCCGCCTCGCCCCCTCGGACCTGGCCGCCGAACTCTCCACCCTGCGCATCGGCGGTCCCGCGGTGGCCTGGTACGACGAGGAGATCCGGCGCCTGGAGGACCTGAAGGCCAGCCGGGAGCAGCTGGACTGGGCCGAGCTGGAAAGCGAATTCCTGGTCCCGGTCCGGTGAACCCAGGCGCCCCTCCGGACTATGATGGTCCGGGGGGGAACCTGCCATGAGCCGCCTGCGCGTTGCCATCCTGCTGTTCAACGAGGTCGAGGTCCTGGACTTCTGCGGACCGTTCGAAGTGTTCTCGGTGACCCGCCGGGACGAGGCGCGCCGGCGCGAGGAGCCTTCGCCCTTCGAGGTCCTGCTGGTGGCCGAGACCCGGGCCCCCATCACCACCGCCGGCGGCATGGTGGTGCTGCCCCTGTACGATTTCGGCGATTGCCCCCAGGCCGACATCCTTCTGGTCCCCGGCGGCATGGGCACCCGCAGGGAGATGCTGAACGAGGCGGCGCTGGCCTTCGTCCGGGCCCAGGCGGCCCACTGCGGGCTGGTGGCCTCGGTGTGCACCGGTGCCCTGGTGCTGGGCAAGGCCGGGCTGCTTTCCGGCCTTCGGGCCACGACCCACTGGCAGGCCCTGGACCTGATGCGCGAACTGTTCCCGGAGGTCACCGTGGAGGCCGAATCCAACGTGGTCGATGCCGGCGGAGTCATGACCTCGGCCGGCATCGCCGCCGGCATCGACCTGGCCCTGCGGATCGTCCAGCGCAACTGCGGCGAGGCCGTCGCCCGGAACACCGCGCGGCACATGGAATACCCCTTCCCGGAAAACGACACCCGCCGGGTCCCCCTGGGCTAGAGGCAAGACTGTCCATATAAGTTTTTTCTCAGCGCCCCAGCGAGTTCCCAGCGCCCCAGCGTTCAATTGGTTTCTGATAAGTACCCGAGCGCCCAGGCAAGAAACGATCGTATCGAAATGTCATGGAAACCGATTGAACGCTGGGGCGCTGGGAACTCGCTGGGGCGCTGGGAAAAACCTTGTATGGAAAGTGTTTCTTCTAGCCCGGGATGACCTCCGGGACATGCGGCAGCACCAGGACCGGGCAGTGCGCCAGGCGGATCAGGCCGGCGGCGACGCTGGCGGCCATGAGGCGGTCCAGGCCCTGGCGGCTGTGGCTGCCGATGATGATGAGGTCGAAGGCCTCGTCCCGGGCGACCCGGGAGACCTCCTCCTCGACCACCCCGAAGGCCATCCGGCCCCGGGACTTGAAGCCGGCGGCGGCGAGCTGGTCCAGGAGCCCGACCATGAGCCGGGCGGTGCGCCAGTGCTCCAGTTCCGGGGCATGGCTCTGGCCGGCCTCCAGCACCGCGGGGCCGTGGTAGCCGGGCGTCTCGAAGATGTGGATCACCTCCACCTGGGCGCCGAAGGCGGCCGCCATGCGGATGGCCAGCTCCAGCACCGGGTCGGTGGCCAGGTCCAGGTCGATGGTCACAAGGATGCGGGCGATGGGCTTCATGGGCGCTCCCCGGGGGCGGGTTCAAGGACCGGGCCTTCCTGCAGCCAGCGGTTGAGGGTCTTGATGTCGATGCCCAGGGCCTCGGCGGTGCGGTTCTTGAGGCCGCTGCAGCGCTCCAGGGCCCACAGGGCATAGCGGTGCTGCAGCTCCCGGGCCGGCAGGACCTTGCTGAAGACGTCCATGGGATTGCCGGATTCGTAGCGGATCGCCTGGGGCAGTTCCTCCAGGTCGGCCTGGGCTCTGCGGCCCAGGACCACCATCCGCTGGACCACGTGGCTCAGTTCGCGCACGTTGCCGGGCCAGGGGTAGTCCAGGAACCGGGCCAGGACGGCGGGCGTGAAGCCCGCCACCGGACTGTGGCCGAACCGTTCCCGGAACACCCCCAGGAAGTGGTCGACGAGGGGCAGAATGTCCTCCTTGCGCTGCTTGAGGGCCGGGATCTCGATGGTCACAACGTCCAGGCGGTACAGCAGGTCCTCCCGGAACTTCTGGTTCTGGGCCATGTCGTGCAGGTCCCGGTGGGTGGCGGCCAGGATCCGGACATCCACCTTGCGCTCCCGGCTGGAACCCACCGGGCGCACCGAGCCCCGCTCGAGCACGTGCAGCAGCTTGGCCTGGATGGCCAGGGGCAGCTCGCCGATCTCGTCCAGGAGCAGGGTGCCGGCCTCGGCCTCGGCGAACAGGCCGGCCCGCTCGGAGGTGGCCCCGGTGAAGGCGCCCTTGGCGTGGCCGAACAGCTCGCTCTCCAGCAGGGGCTCGGGCAGGGCGGCGCAGTTGATGGACACGAACGGGCCCTTGGCCCGGGCGCTCCGGGCGTGGATGGCGCCAGCCACGAGGCTCTTGCCGGTGCCGGTCTCGCCCTGGATGAGCACCGGCACGTCCACCACCGCCAGCCGGTCCACCAGCTCCACCACCTCGCGCATGGCCGGGCTGGAACCCACCAGACCCTCGATGGGCTGATGCTCGCGCAGGGCCTTGCGCAGGCGCCCGGCCTCGATCTGCAGCTTGTGCGCCTCCAGGGCCCGGCGCAGGAAGATCTCCAGCTCCTCGGGGGGAAACGGCTTGGTCAGGTAGTGGTAGGCGCCCTGGCGGATGGAATCCACCGCGGTGTCGATGGCGCCGTAGGCGGTCATGACGATCACCGGACGCCTGGGATCCAGCCGCTGGCTGGCGGCCAGGAGTTCCATCCCGCCGACACCGTCCATGCGCAGGTCGGTCACCAGGGCGTCCACGCCGCCCGCCTCCAGGCGCTCCAGGGCCCGGGCCCCCGAGTCCAGGGCCTCGGCCTGGAACCCGGCCTCCGCCAGGGCCTCGGCCAGCATTTCAGCCATTTCCAAATGATCGTCCACCACCAGGATGCGCTCGGCCATGGTCCCCTTACCTCCTCAGATGATCGGCAGCCAGACCAGGACCCGCGTGCCCTGCGGCTGGCCCTTCTCGAATTTCAGGGTGCCCTTGTGCATGCGGACGATCTCCTGGGCGATGGCCAGGCCCAGGCCGGTGCCCTTGCCCTGCGGCTTGGTGGTGAAGAACGGTTCCAGCACGCGCTCGACCAGCACGTCGGGGATCCCCTTGCCCCGGTCCGCCACTTCCACGCACAGCCCGCCGGCCTCGGTCCGGGCGATCAGGCCGACCTGGGCGCCCGGGCTGGAGGCGTCGCAGGCGTTCAACAGCAGGTTGATCAGGAGGTGCTCGAGCAGGCGGGAATCGCCCCGCAGGCGCGGCAGTTCCGGGGGCGCGTCCACAGCCAGCTCGACCCCGGCCTCCTTGAACCGGTGGGCGACCATGGCTGTGGCCGAGGCCAGGAAGGCGGCCGGGTCGAGGTCCTCGGAGGCCAGTCCGCCGCCCCGGGCCAGATCCAGGAAGCGCCGGACGGTCCGGTTGATCCGCTCCACCTCCTCGAGGATGGTGCGGACCAGCTGGGCGCCGCGTTCATCGGCGTTCAGCCGCGCGCTCAGCTGGGTGGCCCGGCCGGAGATGACCCCGAGCGGCGTCGAGATCTCATGGGCGACCCCCGCGGCCAGGGTGAGCACGGTGGCCGCGCGGCTGGTCTGGGCCAGGATCTGGTCCTTCTGCCGGCCCAGCTCCTTGATCCTCATCTCCTGGTCGTGCTCCAGCTCCTTCTTCTGGAGGCGCAGGGCCCAGCGCAGCTGGAGCAGCAGGAACCCGCCCATCAGGAAGAAGCTGAGGGTCAGCCGCCAGCGGGCGTGCTGGGCCCGGTCCCGCTCACGGTAGGCGGTCCCGGCCACCGCCACGCTCCAGGTGCGGCCGCGGGTGTCGATGAGGCTGGCCCGGCCCATGGCCGCCATCCGCCCGGGCAGTCCGAGGGTCCGGGCTTCATCCCGTGGGACCAGCCGGGTCCCGCCGGGTTCCGGGGCCGCCACCGGCGCCGGAAGGCTCTGCAGGTCGACCCAGGCCCCATCGGGCGGCCGCAGGAAGGTCCGGGCGTTGCCCGGGCGCTCCAGGGCCTGCAGGTCGCGGAGGACCCGGTGGACCGGGGGGTCGGGCTCGGCATCCAGGCGGGCCTGGAGCACGGAAGCCGCGGCGCCGGCCAGCATCGCCTGCTCGACCTGGAGGCTCTCCAGGGCCACCCCGGCCTCCCGGTTCTCCAGCAGGAGGTTGATCGCCAGCACGGTTCCCAGGGCCAGGGCCATGGCCAGGCCGGATTTCCAAAGCCGCCGCGGGGGCGGGCCGGGCAGGGGGGTGGACCAGGGTGGAAGCAGGGGACCTCCGGGCTTGGATTCGGTCGATGCAAGACTGGGGCCAACGCGGATTGCTGGGATCAGGCCGGTCTTGTATGCCCATCTTTACCAGGATCGGTAATTATTCCCTGGGCTGTAGGGAATATTTCCCGTACGGAGGCTCCGGCCGGCCCGGTTTTCAGCCGTTTCCCGATGGCATGCTTATTGTTACTTCCCGCAGGCACACGAAAGGCCTGCGATGCCCCCGCCCCCCGAAGAACTGGAGAACTTGCCCGCGCCACGCCGCGGCCTGCCGCTGCCCTGGCTGATCGCGGCCGGGACGGCGCTGATCCTCCTGGCCGGCACCGCCCTGGCCATCCACGCGGGCCGTGGCCAGAACCGCACCGCTTTGGCCCAGGCGCCCAAGCTGGTGGGGACGATCCCGGTCCAGGAGGCCGTCTACCGGGCCCAGCACCGGTACGTGGGCACACTCCTGGCCTGGGAGGAGTCCAAGCTGGGGCCGCAGTTCCTGTCGGGCTACGTGACCGAGGTGCGGGTCCGCCCGGGGGCGGTGGTGCGCCGGGGCGAGCCCCTGGCCATCATCGAGCCGGAACGGGCCCGGGCCCAGAACGTGGCCTCCCAGGCCCAGGCCCAGGCGATCCAGGCCAAGCTCTCGGCCCTGGCCAGGGAGTCCGAGCGCATCCAGGGCCTGGAGAAGAAGGGCATCGTCAGCGAGAACGAGGCCGAGAACAAGCTGGCCGAGGTGCTCAGCGAGAAGGCCAAGCTGCAGGCCGCCCAGGCCCAGACCGCCGGCACCGACGTGGAGTACCAGGATTCGGTGCAGCGGGCCCCGTTCGACGGGGAGATCGCTGAGCGCTACCTGGATCCCGGGGCCTTCGTGAAGCCCGGCAGCTTCATCCTGTCGGTGGTCAACCGGACCCGCATCCGCTGCGTGGCCGACGCCCCCGAGGGGGACCACCCGTTCCTGACCGTGGGCCGCACCGTCCACCTGGACCTCCTGGCCGACGGCCGGCAGCTGGAGGCCCGGATCTCCCGGGTGTCGCCGGCGGCCGATCCGGCCACTCGCACGATCCACTTCGAACTGGACCTGGACAACGCCGACCGCAGCCTGCCGGTGGGCACCACCGCCGAGATGCTCATCCTCGAGACCGGGGGCCGCAAGGTCCTGACCCTGCCCAGCTCGGCGGCGCGGGTGGAAGGCACCCGGGCGACCGTGTTCGTCCTGGACGGCGACCGGGTCCGCAAGAAGGTGCTCCAGTTCCTCGGTGAGCGCGAAGGCCAGCTGTACCTCTCGCCCGACCTGCCCGTGGGGGCCCAGGTGGTCCTGGACGGGCGGGCCCAGCTGGAGGACGGCGACCAGGTCGCCGCCAGCCCGGCCCGGACCACCGCGCCCAAGGTGGAGGCCAAGCCTTGACCCGCCTCTCCCTGAGAAATCCCATCGCGGTCCTGATGATCGCGATCGCCCTGATGGTCTTCGCGGCGGTGGTCATGCCGCGGCTGTCCGTGGACACCTTCCCCGAGCTCACCCCGCCGGTGCTGGTGGTGGGCACCCAGGCGCCCGGCCTGGGCCCCAAGGACGTGGAGAAGACCATCACCTGGCGCGTGGAGAAGTACGTCAGCGCCACCCCAGGCGTCGACCACGTCCAGAGCCAGTCCCGCAACGGCCTGAGCGTGGTCTACGTGTGGTTCAAGTGGGGCACCGACCTCAACGCCGCCCAGACCCTCGTCCAGCAGCAGGTGGCCTTCGCCATGGCCGCCGTGCCCAAGTCCCTGGGCGTCCTGCCCCCGTTCGTCCTGCAGTACGACCCCTCCAACGCCCCGGTGGTGCAGGTGGCGGTCTACGGCGGCGGCTTCACCGGGCCGCAGCTCTACGACTACGCGCTGAACAACATCGAGCCGGTCCTGGAGGGCATTCCCGGTGTGGCCAGCGCCGCGGTCAACGGCGGCACGGTCCGCCAGATCAACGTGGTGGTGGATCCCCGCAAGGCCCAGGCCCGCGGCCTGTCCACCTTCGAGGTGGCCGGGGCCGTGGCCCAGGCCAACGCCCTGCTGCCGTCGGGCGAGTTCCTCTCCCCGGATTTCGACGCCAACGTCTACACCAACGCCATCCCCGCCAAGGTCGACGCCATCGGCGAGGCCGCGGTCAAGGTCGTGGACGGCAAGGCCGTCCTCATCAAGGACGTGGCCAAGGTGCTCGACGGCGGCGCCCCCGACACCCAGGCCGTGAACGTGGACGGCCAGAACGGTGTCTACCTGAACGTGCTCCGGACCCCCGGCGGCAACACCCTGCAGATCGTCGACTCGGTCAAGGAGGCGGTGGCCCGCCTGGGCAACCTGCCGCCGGGCCTCCAGGTCAAGCCGATCTTCGACCAGTCCACCTTCGTGCGCACCAGCTACCACGGCCTCAAGAAGGAGATCCTCCAGGCCCTGGTCCTGATCGCCCTGGTCATCCTGCTGTTCCTGCAGAGCCTGCGGGGCACCCTGATCGTCTCGGTGGCCATCCCGCTGTCGTTCGCCATCACCCTGATCGTGCTCTACGCCACCGGCTCCACCCTCAACGCCTTCACCCTGGGCGGCCTCACGCTGGCCATGGGGCGGCTGGTGGACGACGCGGTGGTGGTGCTGGAGTCGATCCACCGGCACCAGCAGGAGGGCATGGACCCCTACCACGCCGCCCTCAACGGCGCCAACGCCGTGGCCCTGCCGGTGCTGGCCTCGACCGTCACGACCATCGCCGTGCTGCTGCCGGTGGTGCTGCTGGAGGGGCTGGCCAGGAAGCTGTTCGCGCCCCTGGCCCTGACCGTCACCGTCTCAATGATCGCGTCTTACTTCGTGAGCATGGCCGTGACGCCGGTGGCCTGCCGCTACCTGCTCAAGCACACCCACCCCGGGCGGGTGGCCTCGTGGTTCGAGCGGACCATCGCCGCCACCGCCGACGGCTACGCCGCGGCCCTGGCCCGGGTGATCGGCTACCGCAAGCTGATCATGGGCACCTCGGCGGTGCTGGTGGTGTTCAGCGTGGTCCTGGCCGGGCGGCTGCCCAGCACCTTCTTCCCGGAGATCGACGAAGGCATGGAGACCATCTACGTGCGGCTCGCCCCCGGCACCTCGCTGGCGGATTCGGCCCGGCGCATCAACGAGATGGGCCAGGTGCTGAAGAAGGCCTTCGGCGACCAGGTGGACCTGGTGCTCACCAATGTGGGCATGCCCGGCCAGGCCCGGAGCGCCATGAACAGCCCCAACGCCGGGCCCAACACCGGGTTCATCGCCCTGGCCCTCCGCGACGTGGAGATGCGCAAATCCAGCCAGCGGGAGCTGGCCGACCAGGCCCGGAAGATCCTGCACGGGCAGTACCCCGGAGTCGAGTTCATGCAGGCCCCCGGGGGCCTGGTGGCCAGCGTGTTCTCCAACGGCTACCTGGCACCGGTGGTGGTGCAGGTGCGCAACGAGAACCTGAACGCGCTGCGCGACCAGCTGCAGTCCGCGGCCGAAGTGGCGCGCGGGGTGCCGGGGCTGGTGGACATGTACCCGTCCCTGCAGGTGGACTACCCGGAGGTGCACGTGGAGACCAACCGCCAGGAGGCCGCCCAGGTGGGCATCAGCAGCCGCCTCGCGGCCCAGGAGACCCTCGAATCCACCTTCGGCAACATCAACACGCCCAGCGTCTGGGTCGACGCCGGGAATGGCCAGTCGTACTACGTGGTGACCTCGTACCAGGATGTCCACGACCCCGCCGCCCTGATGGAGATCCCCCTGCGCCTGGACGCCTCGGGTAAGGCCGTGACCCTGGGCGCCTACAGCACCGCCCGGCGCGCCACCGGCCCGGTCATGGTCGAGCGCAACGCCATGGAGCGGGCCGGCTACCTGATGATGCAGACCGAGCGCCGGGACATCGGCAGCGCCGCCGCCGAGCTGGAGAAGCGGCTCGCGGCCGATCCCCGCACCGCCAAGCTCAAGTGGAGCTTCGTCGGCCAGGTGGACCTGATGCGCACGACCTTCTCCGGGCTGGGCCTGGCCATCGGGCTGGCGGTGATGATGATCTTCATGATCATGGCCTCGCAGTTCAAGTCGCTGCGGCTGCCCTTCGTGATGCTGTTCACCATCCCGGTCACCCTGGTCGGCATCGTCATGGCCCTCATGGCCGCCGGCCAGGGCTTCTCCATCACCGCCATGATGGGGATCCTGATGGTCATCGGCATCGCCGTGAGCAACGGCATCCTGATGGTCGACGACGCCAACCGCCGGCTGCTGGAGGCCGGGGACAAGCTGACGGCGATCCTGGCCGCGGCCCGCAGCCGCTTCGTGCCCATCGCCATGACCAGCCTGGCCACGGTCATCGGCCTGATCCCGACGGCGATGGGCCTGGAGCACGGCACCGAGTCCAACCAGCCCCTGGCCCTGGCGGTGGTGGGCGGCCTGACCTCCTCCACCCTTTTGTCCCTGTTCCTGGTGCCGGTGATGTTCCTGTTCTTCGCCCAGGAACCCTCTGCATCTGAAAGGAGCCGATGATGAATCGCCTGCGTCGGACCCTCCCGTTCCTGCTCATCGCCGGGCTCGCCTGGGGCGGGGACGCACCCCTGCGCCTGACCCAGAAACAGGCCCTGCGCCTGGGCCTCACCAACCTGCTCCAGGCCCGCATCGCCCGGGAGCTGCGCGACCAGCTCCGGCAGGAGCCGGAGGCCGAGCGCGGCGCCTTCGACTGGCGGCTGGGGGCCTCGGCGGCCAACGGCCGGCTGGAATACGGGGATCTCAATCCCCGGTTCAGCGGCCTCTCCAGCCTCTACCTCACCACCCTCGACACGGCCCAGGACGTGCGTTCGGCCAGCCTGGGGCTGTCCAAGCTCGACGCCATCGGCGGCACTCTCAGCCTGAGCTTCAACTCGGGCTTCAACGCCAGCGCCGTACAGGTGCAGAACCAGACGCTGCCCACGGGCGCCGCCGCCTCCCTGAGCGTCGACACCCTCAATCCGTACACCGGCAGCGTCAATCTCAGCTACAGCCAGCCGCTGCTGCGGGGCTTCGGCCGCGCGGCCACGGAGGCCCGGCTGAGGGCCGCCCTGGACCAGGCCAAGGGCGCCGACGAAAGCTTTCGGGCGCGCATGGTCGACCTCCTGACCCGGGTGGACAGCCTGTACTGGGACCAGGTCTACGCCGGCCAGAACCTTGCCAACAAGCAGGTGGCGCTGAAGCTGGCCCAGACCCACCTGCAGGAGGACCAGGAACAGGTCCATTCGGGCATGCTCGCGCCCATCGAGCTGCCCCAGGTCGAGGCCACCGTCGCCGAGCGGGAGAAGCAGCTGCTGGCCGCCCAGGCTCTGCTCAGCAACGCCCAGGCGGCGCTGCTGGCCACCCTGTTCCCGGACGGGGACCGGCCGCCCGCGCTGGAACTGATCGACGCGCCGGAACCGGGCCCCTCCCCGGTGCCGCTGGGGGAGGCCCGGGCCGCGGCCCTGGCGCACCGGCCGGAGCTGGCCCAGGCCGGTTATTCCCTGGCCGCCAGCCGGACCCTGCAGCAGGCCGCCGGCAACGCGGCGCTGCCCCAGCTGGACACCCAGGTGGCGCTGCTGCGGGACACCAGCGCCCACGCCAGCGTCAACGGCGTCCTCAACGACTGGTCCCAGGGCCGCTATCCCGGCTACTACGTGGGGCTGACCTTCTCCTACCCGCTGGGCAACCGGGCCCGGCTGGCCCGGCTGTCCCAGGCCCGGGCGGCCACCCGCAGCGCCGAGTTCCTGGTGCAGGACACCCGGATGGCGGTGACCCTGGACCTGGACCAGGCCTACACCGACCTGAGCACCGCCCGCAAGCAGGTGGAGGCCGCCGACAAGGCGCTGGCCTTCCGCCAGCAGAGCCTGGACGCGGAGATGTCCAAGCTCGAGAACGGCATGAGCACCAGCTTCTTCGTCCTGCAGCGGCAGGAGGAGCTGGACCTGGCCCGCACCGCCGACCTGGAGGCCCGGATCGGCGCGGAGAAGGCCCGGACCAACCTGGCCCGGGCCATGGGCACCCTGGTCGAGGCGGTGGACTGAATAGGCAGCCTGAGGTGGCTCCGCCTATACTCGGACCGGAGGGTCAGCATGGCCGGTGGGTCCGAAAGCAGCGCGCCGGTTCCGGAAGGCGCCGGGGTCTTCCGGCTGCCCTGGCTCCACGATCGCCACACGCACGTATCCCACTACGCCTCTTTCATCGGCTGTCCCAGCCTGGCCGGCCTGGACCGCGCCCAGGCCCTGGCCGCGCTGCGCGGCCTGGATCCGGGGAAGGTCTCGGTGGTGTTCGGCTGGCACAGCGCCCGGGCCCCCCTGGAGCCGCGGGATCTGGCCGCCCTGCCGCCGGCGATCATCGTCAACCACAGCCTGCACGGCTATATCCTCACCGGGGCCGCGCGAACCGGCGCCCCGCCGGATCTGGTGGCGCACCGGGACGATCCGGCCTGGCAGGAGCGGCACCTGCCGGAACTCCTGGAGACCTTCAGCCGGATCGCCGGTCTCGACCCGGCCAAGCTGGCCGCCCTCATGGGCGCCCTGGAGGCGCAGGGGATCGGCCTCGCCGATGACCTGACGGTGGCCGGCGAGGCCGAGCTGGCGCTGCTCCGCCAGTCGCCCTGGGGCGCCGGCGCCTGCTGGGCGACCCCCGCGACCTACCGGAGCCTGGGCGGGGCGGCCCGGGCCGGGATCGAAGGCCTGAAGTTCTTCACCGACGGCGCCCTCGGGGCCCGCACGGCGGCCCTGGGCGGCCCCTACCTGGGCGGCGGGACCGGGCTCCTCCTGCACCGGGACGAGGACCTCCTGCGGGCCCTGGCGGACCAGCACGGCACCGGCAAGGCGGTGGCCATCCACGCCATCGGCGACCTCGCCGTGGAGCAGGCGCTGGGCGCGCTGGAACGGCTGGACCGCGAAGGGCTGCGCTTTCCCCGGGCGCGCCTGGAGCACGCCCAGTTCATCACCGAGGGCCAGGCCCGCCGGGCCCGGGACCTGGGCCTCATCCTGTCCATGCAGCCCAATTTCACCAGCGACAGCGTGGATTACGCGGACCGCCTGGAGCCGCGCTGGCTGGAGGTCAACAACCCCTTCCGCATGCTCATCGACCGCGCCGGGTTCACCCCTGGCCGGGACCTCCTGTTCGGATCCGACGGCATGCCCCACGGGGTCGAATACGCCCTCCAGTGGAGCCTGTTCCCGCCCTTTCCCGGCCAGCGCCTGACCATCGCCGAGCTGGTCGCGGGGTACGGCCCGCTGCCAGAACGGGGGTGGAGCCGGGTTTCGGTCGGGCCCGGCCCGGTGCGGCTCCTAGAATCCGTGCCGGCCTAGTTTCGGTCGGCAGAAATACAAGGCGCAACGTATCCCCTCAGCCGGGGTCTCCCATTGAGAGCAGAGCTTTTATCCCTTTTCATCCCCGTCCATCCCCGTTCATCCCCGGCAAGATAAAACCAGTGATGCTGCCAAGTAGCTTGTTTTAAGCGTTTTGGCAACATCACTGGCATTTTTTTGCCGGGGATGAACGGGGATGAACGGGGATGAAAAGGGATAAAAGCTCTGCTCTCAATGGCCGACCCCGGCTGACGGGATACCGCGCAGGAAACTCAGGTGAAGGCAGGCCTGCGTCAATTGGAACTTGCCCGGGAGCTACTGCATTCATCATGGCGACGGGAGCCCCATGCGCACGTTCGCAGTTCCACTGGCCGTCCTGGCCTTGCCGGTCCAGGTGGCCCATGCCGGCCATGGCCGCTCCCAGGAACTCAAGGCGGCCAAGGCCCTGGCCGAGGCGGAGACCGGCGGGGTGGCGGTGGACGCCCGGCGGGTCTTCCTCAACGGCACGCACATCCGGGATGGGCTCCCGGGGGGCATCCAGGTGCGGGTGCACATGCCGGGGCGGAAGGACGGGTGGAGCTGCCTGATCGATGCGGACACCCTGAAGCTGCGCCGCAAGGAACCGATCCCCAATCCGCCCAGGAGGTCCGGCCGGGGCGGGTGAGCGCCCGGGTCAGCGCCAGGCCAGGCCCACGGCGCCGGCGGCCACCAGCGCGGCTCCGGCCCACTGCAGGCGCGAGGGGCGTTCGCCCTGGATCCAGCCGAACAGCATGGCGAACACCACGGCGGTGTTGCGCAGGGTGGCCAGGGCGCCGGCGCCGCCCAGGGTGAGCGCCGTCAGGTAGAGCACGAAGCTGCCGGTGCAGAGCACGCCGGCCAGGACCAGCCGGGGCCACTGGGTGGGAATGAAGGCGGCCCGGCTCCAGCCGTCGCGGACCAGGCGCACGCCGACCTGGATGGGCAGGCTGACGGCCATGGCCACGGCGAACAGGGCCACCGGGTGGGTGCCGTGGACGAGGCTGAGCTTGTAGAAGAGGGTGTAGCCGCCGATGCAGGCCCCCACCGCCAGGGCCCAGCCCAGGCCGCGCCGGCTGCCCTTGCGGCCGTGGCGCTGGCCCATGCAGGCCAGGCCCGCCACCAGCACCAGCACCCCGGCGGCCGCCAGGGGCCGGGCCCGCTCGTCCAGGAGCAGGCAGGACAGGGGCCACACCAGGAGGATGGAGCTGCCGCGCATCCAGGTGTAGCTCCAACCCAGCGGCGCCACGGCCAGGGTCCGGGCCAGGGCCAGGAAGTAGAGCCCCTCGAAGGCCCCGGCCGCCAGGGCCCAGCCCAGGGCCGGGCCGTCCGGGAACACCGGGCCGGGCAGGAACGGGATGGCGGCCGCGGTGCTGGCCAGCGCCACGGCCTGGATGGCCATGGCGGCGGCTTCCAGGTTGGCGGCCTTCTTGAGCAGGGCGTTCCAGAGGGCGTGCAGGACCGCCGAGGCCAGGACCAGGGCCAGCGCGACCAGGGTCAACGGGCCAGCCCGGCCATGGCGTCGATGAACCGGTCCGCCTCCTCGGCGCTGTTGTAGGGGTTCAGGCCGGCCCGCACCCAGCCGCCGGAGCCGTTGAGTCCGAGCTTTTCGGCCAGGGTCCAGGCGTAGAAGTTGCCGTCGGCGACGAACACCGAGGACGCCTGGAGAACCCGCCGGCAGACTTCGGAGGGGGCCTGGCCGGCGACGGTGAGGGCCACGGTGGGCGTCTTGCGGACGCCGGCGGGGGCCTGGTAGAGGCGGACCCCGGGCATTCCCTCCAGGGCGGCCCGGATCTTCCCGGCCAGGCGGTCCTCGTGGGCCTCCAGCGCCGCATAGCCGGCGCGGATCCGGGCCCGGCGGTCGGCTCCCTCCCCCAGCGAGGCGATGAACCCCACTGCCGCCGGCAGTCCGGCCAGCCCTTCGTGGTTCAGGGTGCCGGTCTCCAGTTTGTCGGGCGCCTGGGCCGGCGCCGGCACCAGCCGGGGCGCCTGCAGGCGGTCGAACAGCTCCCGGCGGATCGCCACGACCCCCAGGTGCGGCCCGAAGAACTTGTAGGCCGAGCAGGTCAGCAGATCCGCGCCCAGGGCCGGGAAGTCCACGGCGAAGTGCGGCACGGCCTGGACCGCGTCCACCGCCACCAGGGCGCCCACCTGGTGGGCCCGGGCGGCCACCCGGGCCACGTCGTTGATGGTGCCCACGGCGTTCGAGGCCAGGCCCACCGCCACCAGCCGGGTCCGCGGGGTGATCCGAGCGTCCAGGGCGTCCAGGTCCAGGCTGAAGGTCTGGAGGTCGACCGGCAGCCAGCGCACCGTCACGCCCCGTTCCGCGGCCACCGCCAGCCAGGGGTCGACGTTGCCCCGGTGGTCCAGTTCGGTGACCACGATCTCGTCCCCGGGCCGCCAGTCGAGGGCCAGGCCGCGGGCGACGTGGTAGAGCAGGGTGGTGGCGTTGGCCCCGAAGGCGATCTCGTCCGGTTCGGCGCTGAGCAGGTCGGCCATGGCGGAGCGGGCTTCCCGGATGACCGCCTCGGTCTCGACGCTGGAGGGGAACCCGCCGTGCAGATTGGCGCCGCCCCGGCGCATGTAGCCGGCCATGGCGTCGATGCACCCGGCCACCACCTGGGAGCCGCCGGGGCCGTCGAAATAGGCCGCCGGAAGGCCGTTGTGGCGGCGTTCCAGGGCCGGGAACTGCGCTCGGATGGTATCGATCGGATAGGTGGCCATGCTCCCAGGATAATCCTAAAAGAAGGTCCGGACCGCCCCCACCACCCCGTACTGGTCATCCACCTCGTACAGCACCTGCCACTTGTCGAAGGTCGTGCAGGGGTGGCTGACGGCGCAGCCCACCAGGTCGCCCGGTTCCAGGGCGTCCGAGGCGGGGAGTTCCAGCTTGGCGTGCTGGTCGTAGAGGGTGGTCAGCTTCCAGCCGGGCGGCGCGGGCACCAGGGCCGGCTCGGGGCCCTTACGGTACCACCAGGCCGGCTCGGGCAGGCCCAGATCGTGGGCCACATCGCGCTTGCCCAGGTTCAGGAAGGCCAGGGTCGGCTCCGGGCGGCTGACCACCTGGGCCCAGACCTCCAGAGCGGGGGCCAGATGGCCGGGGGCGCGCCAGGCTTCGGGCAGGCGGCCTTCCAGTTCCGCCACCAGGCGCTTGTAGTGGCCGGCGTCGTGGCTGAGGTAGCAGCCGCTGCGCAGCAGCACCCGGACCGGCCGGTCCAGGCGCACCTGGCCCAGGCTGGCCACCACCAGGTCAAAGTAGGCCGAGCCGCCGGCGCTCAGCAGCACCTCGCCGGGGCCGAACAGGTCCTCGGCGGCGCAGGCCCGGGCGAGGTCGCCCAGGGCATCGAGCCAGGTGCGGACGGCCTCTGCGTCGGCCGCGGGGTCCCGGGTGCCGATGATGCCCTCGAAGCATTCCACGCCGGCCAGGACCAGCCGGTCCGAGGCATGCGCGGCCCGGGCCACCTGCAGCCCCTCGGCCAGGGAGCGCACGCCGGTGCGGCCCCCGGGGATGCCCAGTTCCAGGAGCACGGGAATGGGGCGCCGGCCCTTGGCCAGGGCGGCCAGCCGGCCCACGCCCTCCAGGGAGTCCACCAGGCAGAACAGTTCGAACGCGGGGTCTGCGTCCAGGGTCTCCTGGATCCACCGGATCGGGCCCGCCCCGGCCAGCTGGTTGGCCAGCAGGATCCGCTTGACGCCGTGATCGTAGGCCACCCGGGCCTGGTGGGGGGTGGCCAGGGTGATGCCCCAGGCGCCGTCCTCCAGCTGCCGGTGGAACAGCTGCGGGGCCATGGTGGTCTTGCCGTGGGGGCAGATGGAGGCCCCGGTCCGGCCGAGGAATTCGCGCATCCAGGCCGCGTTGCGGTCCAGCACCGAGCGGCGCAGGATGGCGGCGGGGAAATCCAGGTCCCCGGCCAGGAGGTTCCAGCCCTGGGACCCCACCGCGCCGAGCGCCAGCGGCGGCCGGTCCTGGGGGAAGCCCTTGGTGCGGCCGTCGAGGAGGGTGTCGAGGATCGGCTGGATGGCCTGGGACATGGCGGCGGCCTCAGAAGTTGGCGTGCTCGGTGCGCTGGATGATCTCCTCCTGGAGGGCCGGGGAGAGATCGCAGAAATAGTCGCTGTACCCGGCCACCCGGACGATCAGGTCGCGGTTGGCCTCGGGGTGGGCCTGGGCCTCGCGCAGGCGCCCGGCGCCGACCACGTTGAACTGCAGATGGTGGCCGTCCAGCTTGAAGTAGGTGCGGACGAGATCGTGCAGGTGGCCGATGCCGGCTTCACCCTCCAGCAGGCTGGGGGAGAACTTCATGTTCAGGAGGGTGCCGCCGGTCTTGACATGGTCCATCTTGGCGGCGGACTTGAGCACGGCGGTGGGGCCCTGGCGGTCGGCGCCCTGGACCGGGCTGATGCCCTCCGACAGCGGCAGGCCCTTGCGCCGGCCGTCGGCGGAGGCGGCGCAGACCTCGCCGAAGTAGACGTGGCAGGTGGTGGGCAGCATCTCCAGGCGGTAGGCGCCGCCCTTGGTGTTGGGCCGGCCATCGATGGCCTCGAACAGCATGCGGAACGTCCGGGTCATCAGGGCGTCGGCGTAGTCGTCGTCGTTGCCGTACTTCCGGGTCTTGTGCAGGAGCCTCTGGCGGAGCGGCTCGCGGCCCTGGAAGTCGGCGTCCAGGATCCCGGTGAATTCGGCCATGGCCAGCTCGCCCCGGTCGAACACCAGCTCCTGCAGGGCCGAGAGGCTGTCGGTGACGCTGCCGATGCCCACCGCCTGGATGAAGGTGTTGTTGTAGCGCGCCCCGCCGGCGTTGTAGTCCCGGCCGCGCCTGATGCAGTCGTCGGTGAGCACCGACAGGAAGGTGTGCGGCATGCGGGTGGCGTAGAGCCGCTCGATGAGCTGGTTGCCGCGGATCTTGATGTCGAGGAAGTGGCGCACCTGGGCCTCGAAGGCGGCGAACAGGGCGTCGCCGTCCCGGAACCCGGCCGGGTCGCCGGTGCGGGCCCCGATCACCTTGCCGGTGCGCGGGTCGAACCCGTCATGGAGGGCCAGCTCCAGCATCTTCATCAGGTTGAAGTAGCCGGTGAGGATGTAGGCCTCCTTGCCGAAGGCGCCCACCTCCACGCAGCCCGAGGTGCCGCCCTCGCGGGCGTCCTCCAGGGTCTTGCCCTGGCGCAGCTGCTCCTCCACCACCGCGTCGGCGTTGAACAGGGAGGGGAAGCCGTAGCCGTTGCGGATGACCCGCAGGGCGTGCTTGAGGACGTGGTCGGGGGTGCGCCGGGACACCTGCAGGTTGGAGCTGGGCTGCAACAGGTGCATCTCGTCGATGATCTCCAGGAGCAGGTGGGTGAGCTCGTTGGAGCCGTCGGAGCCGTCGCGCTGGAGCCCGGCCAGGTTGATGTTGGCGAAGTCGGTCAGGGTGCCGCTCTCGGCCGCGGTGACGCCCTGCTTGGCCGGGGCGGTGTGGTTGTTGAACTTGATGAAGAAGCACTCCAGCAGCTCCTTGGCCGAGGCCCGGGTCAGGGTGCCGTCGGCCAGCCCCTGCTGGTAGAACGGCCAGAGGTGCTGGTCCAGGTGGCCGGGGCTGTAGGCGTCCCAGCCGTTGAGCTCGGTGATCACCGCCAGGTGGCAGAACCAGTAGTACTGCAGCGCCTCCTGGAAGTCCCGGGGCGCGTGGGCGGGCACCCGCCGGCAGACCTGGGCGATCCGCAGCAGCTCCGGGCGGCGCGCCGGCGCGGCGGTCCGGGCCTGCGCCTCGGCCAGCTCGGCGTAGCGTTCGGCCCAGCGCAGCACCGCCCGGCAGGACAGGTCCATGCCCTGCAGCGCCTCGCGCTTGTCCAGGGCCTCCGGATCGCGCTGGAAGTCCAGCGCCGCCAGCTCGGCCGCGATGTCGGCCTGGAAGTCCAGCAGCCCCTTCCGGTAGATCTTGCCGTCGGCCACGGTGTGGCCCGGCGCCCGCTGTTCCATGAACTCCGTGAAACACCCGGCCTGGTAGGCGTCCAGCCAATCCTGGGGCAGCTGGGCGAACATCTGGTCGCGCAGCGAGCGCCCGGTCCAGAACGGGATGATATCCCGCTCGTAGGTCGCGATCACCTCCGGGGCCACCGCGTAGCGCGTCAGCGGCCGGGAGTCGAGGATGCGCAGGTCCTCGGCGCTGTGGCAGGTCAGTTCCGGGAAGGTCGGCACCGCCTTGGGCCAGGGGCCGCGCTCGCCGACGATCAGCTCGTCCTCGCCCAGCCAGAGCGCCTTGGCCTCGGTGATGGCCAGGAAGTTCAGGCCCCGCAGCACGGGGGCGCTGTGCTTGCCCAGGTGCTCGCGGTGGAAGGCGGTGACGAGCTCCGCCCGTTCCGAGGTGATGCAGGGCTCAGCGGCGAGGCTGGCCCGGCGCAGGCGATCGGTGCGTTCACTCATGGTCGGCCTCCAAGGGTCGTGGCGAGGCCGCGGGCGCGGAACACCGCCGCCAGGGACTCCATCCGTTGCGTTGTGGGGGGGGCCAGCCCGGCCAGGGCATAGCCCTGGCCGAGCCGGGCGAACTTGGCCTCGCCGGTCGGGTGGTAGGGCAGCAGGTCGACCCGCCGGATCCCTTCCAGGGGGGCCAGGAAGGCCGCCGCGGCCTCGAGGTTCTCCAGGTCGTCGTTGACCCCGGGCACCACCGGGATCCGGATCCAGATGTCCCGGTGGCGTCCGGCCAGGGCCCGCAGGTTGTCCAGGATGAGCCGGTTGGACTGGCCGGTGGCGGCGCGGTGGCGGTCCTCGTCCATGAGCTTGAGGTCGTAGAGCACCAGGGACGCCAGCCCGGCGGCGGCTTCCAGATCGCCCCAGGGCGCGAAGCCGGAGGTGTCCAGGGCCGTGTGCACGCCCTGGTCGCGAAGCCCGGCCAGGGCCTCCAGGAGGAAGGGGGTCTGCAGGAGCGGCTCGCCGCCCGAGAAGGTCACTCCGCCGCCCGACTGGTCGAAGAAGATCCGGTCCCGCAGAAGCTCCTGGACCAGTTCGGCCGGTTCCCGCACGCCACCCACCTGCTGCAGGGCGCCGGTGGGGCAGGCGGCCAGGTCGTCGTCGCCCCGGCCGGCGCAGTCATGGCCGGCCAGCTCCTCCGGGCTGCAGCGGCCGCAGGCCATGCAGCGGTTCTCCAGGCGCATCAGCTCGGGCCGGGCCGCCTGGCTTTCCGGGTTGTGGCACCAGAGGCAGGCAAGGGGGCAGCCCTTCATGAAGACCGTGCTGCGCAGGCCCGGGCCGTCCTGGAGGGAGAAGCGCTGGATGTTGAAGACGGTGCCCGTGGTCATGGGCGCGCCCCCTCCGCGAAGTAGTAGGCGAGGATGAAGTGCTCCTGCACCTGGTAGGACCAGTGGACATCCTGCAGATACTCGGCCGCCGCCCGGATGTCGCCCGCCTCCAGCAGGTCCAGCAGGCGGGCGTGCTCGGCGGCGATGGAATGCTCCTCCCAGGTGCGCAGGAATCCGGCCCGCCGCGGCCAGTCGTAGAGCCGCTGCTTGAGGGAGCGCACCAGGGCCAGCAGGGGCCGGTTGTCGGAAAGGCCCAGGATCACCTCGTGGAAGGCCAGGTTCAGGTCGTAGTAGCGGCCGAAATCCTCGGCGGCCACCGCCTCGGCCATGCGGGCGTTGAGCTCGCGCATCCGGGCCAGGTCCTCGGCGGTCAGGGCCGCGCCCCGGTCCTTGAGGGTGGCCGCCTCGAGGGCGCCGATGATCTCGTAGAAATGCCGGATATCATCCAGCGTCAGGGAGTTGAGGCGGAAGCCCCGGCGCGGCAGGACGGTCACGAAGCCCTGGGTCTCGAGCTGCAGCAGGGCCTCCCGCAGGGGCGTGCGGCTGATGCCCAGGCGCGCCGCCAGGGCGTTCAGGTCCAGGAAGGCGCCCGGCTGGAGTTCCCCGCGGTTCATGGCGTCGCGCAGGAATTCGTAGACCTGCTCGCGCAGCGAACGGGTCTGGAGGGGGTGGGGGGCGAGTCGGGTGGGTACCATCTGAAATCTAATATATCAGATTCCAGGTCCAGCCGTCGACATCTTCCGGGACCTGCCCGGGTTCCTCCCGGCCCGCCGGTGATCCCCCGCGCTCAGGGTTCGTAGACCCGGTCCACCCGGGCGCTGATCTGGCAGGCGACCTCGTAGGTGATGGTGCCCAGGGATTCGGCCCATTCTTGGGCGGTGATCTCCAGGCCACCCGAACGGCCGATGAGCACCGCCACGTCGCCGGGCAGATCCTGGCTGTCCGGCCCCAGGTCGACCATGGTCTGGTTCATGCACACCCGCCCCACCACGGGGCAGGCGCGGCCGTTGACCAGGACCCGGCCGCGGTTGGAGAAGAGCCGGTTGAAGCCTTCGGCGTAGCCGCAGCCGAGGGTGCCGATGACGGTATCCCGGGGGGCGGTCCAGGTGCGGCCGTAGCCGACGGTTTCGCCGGCGGCCGCGGGCCGGACGAACACCAGCCGGGTGAGGAAGGAGAGGCCATGCTTGAAGGCGATCCCGGCCCCGGGGCCGGTGTAGAGCCCATAGACGGCGATCCCGGGCCGGACCATGGTCAGCCAGGCCTCCGGGACCCGCAGGACGCCGCCGGAGTTGGCGCAGTGCACCAGTTCCAGGGGCCGGCCCAGGCTTCCCTCCAGCTGGGCGACCGCGGCCCGGAAGCGGCGCACCTGTTCGCCAGTGTACGCCAGGTCGGGGCCGTCGCTGGCCGGCAGGTGGGTGCAGGCCCCCTGGATCCCGAGATCCGGGCACTGGCTGGCCAGGAAGCCGGCCATGGCCGCCGCCTCGGCCACCGGCAGGCCGCTGCGGCCCATGCCGGTCTCGAATTCCAGGTGGACCTGGGCGCTCCGGCCGAGCTTCCGGCATGCCCCCTGGAGGGACGCGGCCTGGTCCTGGCTGGAGAGGGTGAGGGTGAGCCCGGCGGCCAGGGCCGCCTCCTGGGCGTCCGGGAGGGTGGGGCACAGCACCAGGATGGGCAGCCGCAGGCCGGCCGCGCGCAATTCCTCCCCTTCGGCGACGGTGGCCACGCCCAGCCAGTCGACGCCGCACTCGGCGGCCAGCTGGCCGACCGCGACCGCGCCGTGGCCGTAGGCGTTGCCCTTGACCGGCACCAGCATACGGCGGTCCGGGCCGATGATCCGGCGGAGGGTTTCGAGGTTGTCCCGGATGTTGCCGAGATGCACCCGGACCTGGGTCTGATGGAACATGGGGTTGGATTCCAGGTGGAAGAAGATTTTTTCCGGTCCCATTGTGCCATGGTAAAAGCTGCGTGCGCCCGCGGAGATCGGCGGCGGAAATATTACCGGAACCGTCCTGATTAGAAATATATGTGTTATGCCATAAACTTTGACTACGAGAGATAATTCTTTTTCCAAAAGCGCCCCGGGATTCGTTAACCTACCTCTAGGGAATCTATTTATTTTTATCGACATAACGTGCCTGCCGCAGCGCCGCGTGGCGCCTCGCGACCGGATCCTTTCCAACCCCCCCGGTGCATTCGCGTCCGCGGGTGTCCCACCAAATTCCACTCAAGGAGGCAAGACAATGCGCAGACCTCTATCCATCCTCGCGCCGGCCCTCGCGGTGCTGGCCCTGCTCGTCTCGGCGGGTTGCGAGAAAGAGAACAAGACCATCAAGATCGCCACGCAGAGCCCGCTGTCCGGCGCCACCTCGGTGATCGGCAGCGACATCAAGGCCGGCACCCAGCTCGCCATCGAGCAGCTCTCCGAGCCGCTGACCAAGCTCGGCTACAAGGTCGAACTGGCCCCCTTCGATGACCAGGGCAACCCGGACACCGGCGTGGCCAACGCCAAGGCGATCGTCTCCGACCCGTCCGTGCTCGGCATCGTCGGCCACTACAATTCCGGCGTGCAGATCCCCGCGTCCGAGGAATACCACGCCGCCAACCTGTGCAACGTGTCCCCCGCCAACACCAACCCCAAGGTCACCGACCGCGGCTACGCCGAAGTGAACCGGGTCTGCGGCCGTGACGACGTGCAGGGCGCCGTGGGTGCCCAGTACGCCAAGAGCAAGGGCATCAAGGTCGCCTACGTGCTGCACGACAAGACCGCCTACGGCCAGGGCATCGCCGAGTACTTCAAGAAGGAAGCGGAAGCGGGCGGCATGAAGGTCGTCGGCTTCGCCGGCACCGAGGAGAAGGCCAACTTCGACGCCATCCTGTCCCCGATCATCGCCGCCAAGCCCGAGTGCATCTACTTCGGCGGCATGTTCGACCAGGCCGCGGTGCTGTTCAAGCAGGCCAGGCAGAAGGGCTTCAAGGGCATGTGCATGTCCGACGACGGCTTCGATTCCCCCGACGCCGCCAAGATCGGCAGCGACGCGCTGCTGCAGGGCGCCGGCACGTACTTCTCCACCGTGTCCGGCCCGGCCGACGTCTACCCCGACACCAAGAAGTTCATGGCCGATTTCAAGGCCAAGTTCGGCAACAACCCGCAGCCCTTCGCCGCCCAGTCCTATGACTGCGCCGCCCTGCTGCTCAAGGGCATCGAGAACGCCGTCAACGCCAACGGCGGCAAGCTGCCCGCCCGCGCCGACGTGGGCAAGGCCGTGCGCGCCCTGAAGGATTTCAAGGGCATCACCGGCACCATGACCTTCAACCCCAAGGGCGATCTGGTCATGGGCAAGTACTTCATCATCCAGGTCACCTCGGCCGATCCCACCAAGTGGGCCGGCAACAAGATCGACCAGACCCTCAACATCGCGCCTCCCCAGTAATCCATAAGCATCGCGTCACCCCCTCCCTCCTCAGACGAGGGAGGGGCTTTCTGGAGACCCTATGGGCAAGTTCATGGGATCGATCAATGTGCGTCAAATTCTGTTGCCGATTGGGCAGATGGCGATCTTCGTCGTCGGCGCCGGGGCCGTCTGCTCCGTGGTCATGCTCGTGCTGGCCATGCTGTTCCGGGGTTCCGGGGCGGATCACCTGCTGCAGACCACCCAGGGCATCGGGATCCTCGGCTACACCATCAACAGCCTGCCGCAGGTGCTCATCGACGGCGTGACCATCGGCTTCGTCTACGCGGCCATCGCCCTGGGCTACACGATGGTCTACGGGGTGCTCCAGTTCATCAACTTCGCCCACAGCGAGATCTTCGCCATCGGCGCCTTCTGCGGCGTGGAAGCCCTGATCGCCCTCAACGGCGCCGGGCACCTGGTCCGGGCCGGCGTCATCGGCGCCTTCGCCTATCTGGCCCTGGCCCTGCTGATCGGCATGTGCGCCTCGGGCGGCATGGCGATGCTGGTGGAGCGGGTGGCCTACCGGCCGCTGCGCAGCTCCCCGACCCTGGTCGCGCTCATCTCGGCCATCGGTGTCTCGTTCGCCCTGCAGGACGTCATCCGCCTGGCGGAAAGCCTCACCACCGGCCAGTTCTACCGGGTGATGCCGACCTTCGGCAACTTCGACGAGCGCCTGACCCTGTTCAAGGTCGGCTCCAAGATCATCGACATCCAGGTGAAGTCGGTGGTGGTGATCGTGGCCGCCGTGGTCATGCTGGTGGCCCTCAACTACCTGGTGGGCGCCACCAAGGTGGGCAAGGCGATCCGGGCCGTGGCCCAGGACAAGAACACCGCCGCGCTCATGGGCATCAACGTCAACTTCATGATCTCCCTGACCTTCCTGGTGGGCGGATCGCTGGGCGGCGCCGCGGGCGTCATGTATGCCCTCAAATTCACCCGCATCGATCCCTTCGTGGGCTTCATGCCGGGCATCAAGGCCTTCGCGGCGGCCGTGCTGGGCGGCATCGGCAACCTGACCGGCGCGCTCCTGGGCGGCATGGTCCTGGGCATGATCGAGAGCTTCGCCGGGGCCTACCTGGGGACCTACACCATGGGCGCCTTCGGGGCCGAGTACAAGGACATGGTCGCCTTCCTCATCCTGATCCTGGTCATCGTCTTCCGACCCAACGGCCTGCTCGGTGAGCAAGTCTCCCAGAAGGCATAGGAGGATTGAGATGAAAGAACTCATCAAGAAGAACATCCAGTCGCTCATGGCCTTCCTGAACCGCGGGAAGAATCCGTACTTCGTATGCTGCGGCCTGATCATCCTGGGCTTCGCCCTGGTCTACGGCAGCCCGCGGTCCATCCCGGGCTTCCTGGTGTTCCTGTTCGCCGGCAGCTCCATCTACTGGCTGAACCTGAACCGGGCCGCGCAGCTGGCCCTGGCGGTGATCTTCGC
>Ga0316217_10000492_pt1 | contig 56667 bp, 42 predicted proteins | sample 1anoAmetaG_FD_203633 | JGI IMG/M metagenome (GOLD analysis project Ga0316217, IMG submission 203633) | Freshwater microbial communities from Trout Bog Lake, Wisconsin, USA - 1anoA | ecosystem: Environmental > Aquatic > Freshwater > Lake > Hypolimnion/Profundal zone | place: USA: Wisconsin...
TGGCGCTGCCGTTCCTGCCGCTGCCGGCCGGCCGGGACCTGGGCCCGGACCTGCCGGCCTGCCGGATCCTGACCGAGGAGAAGCTGAAGGATCCCTTCCTGGCGCTCCGGGAGGCGGTGTCGGGCGGCGTGGCCTGGGACGAGTGGCGCCGGCGTCCGGAGGCGGCGCGGCACGAGGCGAGGCCGGCGACCCTGGAGCGGATCCTGGACGCCCTGATGCCGCGGCTGCTGGCGCCGCCCTCGCTGGCCGCGATCCTGGCCGCGGAGGAGCGGATCCAGGAGACCGCGTCCGGGCCGCTGCTCACCCACCTGGCCCAGAACTTCAGCACGGGCCGGTTCCACGTGAAGGGGGCGCCCGGGTCGGGGAAATCCCTCCTGGCCAGGATGGTGGCCCGGCTGTGGGCGGCGGAGGGCCGGCGGGTGCTGGTGGTGGCCTACAACAAGGCCATCTCCTACGCCACCTATTGCGAGCTGAGGGACCTGGACGACGCCGGCCAGGTCAAGGCGATCCATTTCCACGAACTGGCCGAAGCCCTGCTCGGCGACGACCGGTGCCCGCCGCGGTCGGATGATTCCACCTACTACAACATCGACCTGCCCGCGGCGCTGGCGGCCCTGGTCGCGGATGGCGCGGTGCCCGGGCCCCGCTGGGACGCCCTGGTGGTGGACGAGGCCCAGGATCTGGAGTCCGGCTGGGTGGCCCTGCTGGTGGCCATCCTCCGGGATCCGGAACGGGATCCGGTGCTGCTCCTGGAGGATCCCTCCCAGAGCCTCTACCGCCAGGGCGAGCACGCCCTGGGCACCCCCTGGCGCCTGGACCTCAACCTCCGCCAGCATCCGGCCATCCGGCTCCAGGCCTGGCTGGCCTGCCCGGGCTGCGGCTGGCCCCGGCCCGAGCCGGTGCCGGACGACGGCGCCGTGCGCTTCGTGGCCAGCAGTCCCGCCGGCTGGCAGCGGCAGCTGGCCGCCCAGCTGGAGGACCTGGCCCGGGAGGGCATCCTTCCCGGCCAGGTGCTGATCCTGTCGCCGCACCGGCTGGAGCGGTTCGGGGTGAGGGACGGCATGGTCCTCGGGCCCTGGACCCTGAACGCCAGCACCGAATGGTGGGAAGGGGAGAAGGCCGGCCACGTGCGCATCGGCACGGTCCACGGCTTCAAGGGGCTGGAGGCGGACGTGGTGGTCTACCTGGGCCCGGACTACCCGGCCGGGAACGCCGCCCGCCTGGCCTACACCGCCTTTTCCCGCGCCCGGCACCGGCTCATCGTGCTGGAACGGGCCATCCCCAGGCCGAAACGGGACGAGCCCGCCCCGCCGCCGAAGCCGGCCCCGGCGGCGCCGGTCCGGCCCCAGGTCCGGACCTTCGACGAAGGCCAGCGGGCCGCGCTCATGGGCGCGCTCTCCGCTGCCAAGACCTGGAAACCCGGCATGAAGGGGTAAAGCGACAAACCTTGTCGTATGAGTTGCGCCATCTTGGGGTCCTGGAGGTGGCGATGGGCGACGGAGCGATCGGGGCGGGCGGGCCGGTTTTGCGGCATCCCTTCCTCCAGGCCCTGCTGGCGGCCGAGGTGCCGGTGGACCAGGTCATCGCCCAGGCCGAAATCCTGGGGTTCCCGCCCGAGGACCTGCTGGGCCTGGCCCAGGCCCTGGTGCCTTCGGGCCGGGGCGGCGGCGCCATGGCCCCGCTCCTGCTCGTGCTGGGGGCGGCGGCCCGCTGGCAGCCGTACGTGGCCCGGGCCCTGGCGTACGGGATCCGGTTCTTCGAACCGCTGGTGCGTCCCTGCTGCTCGGAGTTCGATTCCCTGGCCCGGCTCCTGGACGAGGAGGCCTGGGACAAGCTGTGCCGCACGGCCCTGGAGCGGCTCGGCCACCCCGCCGATACGTGGCTGCAGGCCGCCGGCGCGGCCGCCGCGGCCACCGTCCTGCCCTGGCTGGACAAGGATCTGGGACTGGTCCTGGACGGGCTGGAACTGAGCGGCTTCGCCAGCCGAGCCGGGACCTGGAGCCAAGTGCTGGCGGACACCATGATCTTCCGCGACGGCGCTGGACCGAGGGCGCTCAGCCTGGCGCCTGGGGATCCGCTGCTGCTGACCGCCTCGGATCGCTCGCTCCGGCTCCACCGGGTGAGCCGTCTGCGCTCGCTGGAAGGCCTGGAAACCATCTGCGCCGTGGTGGCGGTGGACTGTCCCGACCTGGAGCGCCTGGACTTCACCCCGCCCGTCGCCGTCCTCAAGGGCCTCCCCGGCCTGCGCCAGGTCCGTTCCAACCCCCAGAGCCGCCTGCTCCACCTGGAGGACTGCCCGCGGCTCAGGTCCATCGGGGCCGCCAAGGTCTGGGACCTCTGCACCGGCGACAAGGTCACCCCTTCGCACCAGTCGCTGATCCTGTCCCGCTGCGCCGCCCTGCGCGACCTTCCGGCCGGGCTGGAGGTGGCCGGGCACATGGTGCTCGAAGGCATGGGGCCGATCCACCAGTGGCCGGTGAGCTTCCGGGTGGGCGGCGACCTGCGGATCAAGGACTGCCCGCACATCGAGGAACTGCCTGCGCTGGAGGTCCGGGGCTGCCTGCGGGTGGAGGGCGCCAGCGGGCTCCGGCGGATGGCCCCGGGCACGGTCATCGGCGGCCACCTGGACTTGCGGGCCTGCGGGCAGCTGGAGGGCGTCCCCCGCGGGGTGAAGGTGGGCGGGGCGCTCTACCTGCCGGCCCACCTGCACCGCCCGGGACCCGCCTTCGAGCCGCCGGAGCCGCTCCTGGATCTGCCCGGGGACCGCTATCCGGTTCTGCGCGAGCTGCTGCTGGGGCTGAGCTTCCCCGGGCTGTCGAGCCCCGCGGAGCGGAACGCCAGGCGGGACCGGGCCGAACAGGCGCTGGAAAGCCTGCGGCGGGAGCTCCGGGACCATCCGCGGTTCGAGGCGGAGCTGCTCTGGACCGCTTCTGAGGTCTGGCGCGATCTCTCCGAGGAACTCTGGGCCGAGGAGCATCCCATGTACGGGTCCAACCAGGCCGACGACGATCTGCCGCTGGCGTGGTTCCGCGGCCTGCTGCTGTCGGCCTAGGGGGGGAGGACCATGGATCCATCGACTGACCAGCCCAGGAGCTGCGCCGGCGACATGGCGGTGCTCAAGGCCCGGCTGTTCCGGGCCCGGGCCACCCTGGTGGAGCAGAGCCCGTTCCTGGGCAGCCTCGTGCTGAAGGTGCCGATCCTCATCACCGAGGACCCGCGGGTGGCCTCCGCCTGCGTGGACGGGCGGGGAATCTGCTATTTCGGCAGGACCTTCCTGGAGGCCCTGGAGCTTCCGGCCCTGCGCGCGGTGCTGCTGCATGAGGCCCTGCACCTGGCGCTGGAGGCTTTTCCCCGCTGCGGGTCCCGGCGGCCCCTGCGCTGGAACGTGGCGCACGATTTCGCCATCAACCTGCTCATCGAGGAAAGCTCCTTCGGCCAGGACTTCCTGAGCATCCCGGAAGCCTTCAGGCCGCTGCTGGACCGCCGCTTCAAGGGGATCGCCGCCGAGGAGATCTACGACCGGCTGCCCAGGGACCTGGGCGAGCTCGGACTGGGCGACCTGGACTGCGTGCGCGACGCCATCGAAGGGATGGGCAGCGACGAGAAGGCCGCCCTGGGCAAGGCGGTCCTGAACGATTTCAGGCAGGACGCCCTGAAGCCGGGGGAATGGGGCCTGGCCCGCGGGGCCGCGCTGCGGATCATCGAGCGCATCCGGGGGGTCCTGCCGGAAACCGCCCCGGGCGCCGAGGCGGCCGGGCTTGAGCCCCTGCGCCGGTTGTTCCCGGTGGGCCTGGGCGGCGGCGGGGCGTTCGGCGATCTCTGGTTCGACGCCTGGACCGCCCTCACCGGAGCCGAGCGGGACGCCCTGCGCGATTCCTGGCGGGAAAAGCTGCTGGAGGCGGCGGAACAGGCGCTGCAGGGCGAAAAGGGCATCGGCAGCCTGCCGGGCTGGGCGCAGAAACTGCTCGGACCGCTGCTCAATCCCCAGATCCCATGGCAGGTGAAGCTGGCCCAGAAGGTCCACGGCCACCTCCGGGGCCGCAGGCGCACCTTCTCCCGGCCCGGGCGGCGCTCCCACGCGGTGGGGGCGGTGCTGCCCGGGCCCATCCGGGACCGGGGCCCGGTGGGCGTGTTCGTGGATGTCAGCGGCAGCGTGGGCCCGGCCGAACTGGGCGCCTTCATGGGCGAACTGGTGGGCATCCTGCAGAACGCGGACCTCCCGGTGCGGCTCATCACCTGGGATGCCGCAGTCCAGGAGGACCTCCTGCTGGAGCATCCCGAGGACATGCGGACCGCCCTCCAGCAGGGCGGGCTGTCCCTGGTGGGGGGCGGCGGGACCGACCCCAGGTGCGTCATCGAGCACCTGGAGCACTCGGAATCCGGGGACCTGCCTCCACTCAGTTTCGGGGTATTGCTCACCGACGGCTACCTGCCCTGGCCCCGGGCCGCGGACTGGCCGTTCGAGCTTCTCGTGGTCTGCAGCGGCGCGCTGCCCGGCCCCGAACTGGGCTACGACGCGCTGCTGATCGAATCGGGAGAAAAGCATGGTTGAAAAGATCCAGCCCAACTACCTGCCCCAGGTGCGTCCCGGCGACCTGCCGGACCTGGCGGTGGCCATGGCCCACAGCGGGCTCGCCATGATGCTGTACGGCAGCCCCGGCATCGGCAAGACCGCCCTGCTCCAGGGCCTGGGCCGCGAGCCCCGGCTGGCGGCGTGGGCCTCGGAACAGTGCGGCGAGAGGCTCGCCGCCCTGCCCGTGGTGACCCTGAGCGCCCCGGAACTCAACGTGGAGGACCTGCTGGGGGTGCCCACGGTGGAGCAGCTGATCCGGCGGCTGCCGGACGGCACCGACCGGGCCTTCAAGGTCACCCGCTGGGCCACCCCGGCGGCGCTGGATCCCACCCGGCCGTTCGTGCTCTTCATCGACGAGCCCAACCGCTGCGAACCCTCGGTGCGCAACGCCCTGTTCCAGCTCATCACCGGGCGCACCACCTCCAGCGGCTTCTGCCTGCCCCTGGGCTCGGTGGTGTGCATGGCCGGCAACCGCCTGGAGGACCGGGCCGGGGTGCGCAGCATGGACACCGCCTTCAGCAACCGCTGCGCCCACTTCGAGCTCATGGTCGACCACGAGGCCTGGCTGGACTGGGCCTCGCGGCAGAAGGACTTCTCGCCCATCGTGCGGGCCTTCCTGGCCCGGCATCCGGGCTACCTGTGCCGCTTCGACCCGGCCAGCCCCAGCCCCCAGCAGCCCACCCCGCGCACCTGGGCGGGGGCCGGGTTCGGCCTGCCCAAGGCGCCCGGTCCGCTCCAGCCCCAGCTCATGCAGGGGATCGTCGGGGCGGAGGCGGCCCAGCTGTTCCGCAGCTTCCAGAAGCACGCGGACGTGGTGCCCGAAGTCGCGCGGCTGCTGGAGGCCCCCGAGGCGGTCAAAGTGCCCCTGGAGGGCCAGCTGGACCAGGCCTGGATCCTGGCCACCGCGCTCAGCGACCACCTGACGACCCCGTCCAGGGTGCCCATGGGCCAGCTGGATCCCCTGGGCCACGCGGTGGGCGTGGTGCTGGGCCGGCTGGCCCGGGCCGGGTTCGAGGAGGTGGCCATCTTCTCCCTGCGCCGGGCCTGGCGCAACGCCGAGAAGCAGCGGCAGGGCGGGGGGGTGACGCCGAACCTGCGGTTCTTCAGCGCCATCCGGACGCTCAGCGATTCGCCGTCGTTCCGCCGGTTCCTGGAAGCCATGCAGGATGAGGGGGCGGCGTAGCGGGGTGAGTCTGCGCAGGCGGATCGATTGGGAAGACCGGGGGGTTTCGGACCGGCCAGGATGACTTTTGCTGATACGAACGGTATTGCCTCTAGACCCGGAAGACCGCCACCGCCTGGGCCAGCCCCTCCGAGACCCGCGCCAGGTCGGCGGCGGTGCGGGAGATCTCCTGCACGGTCGCGGCCAGCTGCTGGGTGGCGGCCGCATTGCGGCCCACCTGCACGGAGGCCTCGTCCACGTGCCTGGCCACCTCCACGGCGGTAGTGGCCTGCTCCTCGGTGGCGGCGCCCACCTCCCGGGTCAGGCTGGCCATGGAGCCGATGGCCTCCTGGATCTGGCCGATGAGGCCGAGCGTCGACTCCACCGCCGTGGTGCCGCTCTCCACCGCCCCGCGGGTGTCGAGGGTGAGCCCCTCGATCTCCACCGCGGCGCTGCGGCTGCGGTCGGCGAGCTTGCGCACCTCCTCGGCCACCACCGCGAAGCCCTTGCCGTGCTGCCCGGCCTTGGCCGCCTCGATGGCGGCGTTGAGGGAGAGCAGGTTGGTCTGGCGCGCGATCTCCTGGATCAGGGTGACGACCTTGGAAATGTTGGTGGTGGTCTCGGCGATCTTCTTCATCCTTTCGACCGCGTCTGCCCCGCCCTGGCCGCCCTTGTGGGCGGCGCCGACCACCAGGTCCGACTGCTCCACCGACACCCGGATGTTGTCTGCCACCTGGTGCACGCTGGCGGCCAGCTGGTTGATGGCCGACGCCATCTGCGCGGTGACGGCGTTGATGGCCTCGCTGCCCTGGGCGATCTGCCCGGTGGTGGCCGACATCTGCACCGCGGAGCTGGACAGTTCGGTGGCGCCGCTGGCCACCGCGGCCGAAGCCTGGGCCACCTGGCGCAGCGTCCCGCCCAGCTTCGCGAGCATCTCGTTCAGCGCGACCCCCAGGCTCCCAACCTGGTCCCGGGAATCGACCCTCGCGGTCACGGTCAGGTCGCCCCTGGCCGCCAGGGCCATGGTCTCCTTGAAGGACTGGATGGGCTGGGTGATGCTGCGGGTGATGAGCACGGCCTGCAGGGTGCCGCCCGCCACCGCCACGGCCAGGATGAGCAGGATGAGCTGGAGCGCGAGGTGGTAGCCGGCCTCGGCCTCGTTGTAGGCGTTGGTCATCTTGTCCTTCATGAGCTGGCTGAAGGCGTCGGCGTCGCTGAGGATCGCCTCGTTGGCCTCGGTGGCGCCCAGAAGGTGGGCGATGCCCTCCTTCTTCTGGCCAGCCTGCAGCAGCCTGAGGGTCTCGTTGTTGGCCACCGCCGCGGGCGCCCGGCTGGCCATGACCTTCTCGAACAGCTTCCTGGACTGGTCGGAATCCAGGATGGCCTTGAGCTCCTCGGTGGTCCGGGTCAGTTCTTCCCGCTGCTTCTGGATTTCCGCCAGCTGCGCCTTGACCAGGTCCGGGTCGTCGGTGAGGGCGATGGTGCGCAGGCAGGCCTGGATGGCGCGGATCTCATCCTGGGTCGCTCCGATGAGGTCGTCCTCGTGGTTGTATCCCTTGACGATCCGCTCCACCCGGCTGGCCAGTTGGCTCATCTGGACGATGGCCAGGCCGGAGGTGACAAGCAGAAGCACGAGCAGACTGGCGAAAGCAAAGGCAAGCCGGGGACCGATCTGCAGTTTCTTCAACATGAGCCAACCCCGGGGATAGGCGAACGCCTGGCCCAGGATTATCCGGGCCGGCCGCGAATCTTCAAGAATTAAATTGAAAAACACAACATACTCCAATCTCCCGGATGGGTCCAAGTCCGGGGGCAGCCGTGCGACAACCCATGTCGCGGCAATCGCGCGACAATGGTTCCATGGCGCAAACCCTCCGCATCCTCGTCTTCTCAGATCTCCACGGCCGCTGCTACAGGGAGGCCTCGAGCCTCATCGACGCGCAGCGCCCGGACTGGATCGTGCTCTGCGGCGACCTGCTTCCGGACTTCGGCCGGATCGGCGGCCGGGAATCGCGCCTGGAGGCCCAGCGGGAGTTCTGGAAGGTCTACCGGTCCGGCTTCCTCCGTCCGTCCGCGGTGACCACGCTGGTGCGCGGCAACCACGAGATCGAGGGGTTCTCGGATCCCGGGCTGCAGGCGATCCCGGCCCCGCTCCAGGGCCGGGTGGTCCGCCTGGAGGGGATCCCGGTCGAGTTCGGCGCCTGGGGCTGGAGCCGGGAGTGGGAGGAGGAGGAGCTCGAGGAGGAGCTGCGGGCCCAGCTGGCGGCGAACCCCTCGCCCTCCATCTACCTGAGCCACGTGCCGCCCTACGGCTGCCTGGACCGGGCCTGGGGCGGGGACAACATCGGCCACCGGCCCCTGTTCCGGCACCTCCGGCAGCGGGACTGGCCCGAAGCCCTGGTGCTCTGCGGCCATGTCCACGAATCCTTCGGCAGCATGGAGTGCGGCGAGACCCTGGTGGTGAACGCGGCCTGCGGCTACGCCCTGCTGGAGTGGACCCTCGGCACGACGCGGCTGCTGGAGCAGTCCAGGCTCGAGCCCATGCGGGACGCCGACTGGGAATTCTGAACGGGCGCATGGATCCGGTCTAGGATGGACTGCAAGGGCCAAAAATGATCAACCTCCGTTATTCCAATCGTATGGAGCTGCTCCTGGATTCCCTGGCGGAGGCCGTCCGCCGGGAACGGCAGGAGGCCGGCCCCTGGAAGACCATCCGGCTGGTGGTGCCCAACCAGGCCACCGCCCGGCGCATCGAGGCCCGGATGGTCGCCTCCGAGGGCATCGCCGCCAACCTGAAGTTCGACTTCCTGGACGCGTTCCTCCGCCAGTTCCTGCCGCCCGAGCGGAATCTCCTGGACCGGGTGGCGATCCAGGGCATCCTGCTCCGGCAGTTATCCGGGCCCGGCCTGGACGGGGAGGCGCTCGCGCCGGTGCGAGCCTACCTCGGGCTGCCCGCGGACCCCCAGCGCATCGCCCAGCTCGCCTACCGGATCGCGGGCCTGCTCGAGGAGTATCTCTATTCCCGCCCCGGCTGGGCCGAAGTGTGGGAGGCGGGCGGCGCCGTGCTCGGCGACGAGGGCCTGGAGCCCTGCCAGCGGGCCCTCTGGCAGCTGGTCCGCAGGGAGCTTCCGGCGGCGGCCTGGGTGACGCCGCGCAAGGCGGCCGAGTTCCTCGCGGTGCCGGACGGATTCGGCCCGGTGCACCTGTTCGGCATGACCCACCTCGCCCCGGGCTACCAGATCATGCTCGACCGCCTCGGCAGGCTGGCTCCGGGCCGGCTCACCTTCTACGCGCTCAATCCCTGCCAGGAGTTCTGGGACGACCTCCAGACCGGCGCCAAGGCCGACCGCGAAGCCCTGAGGGCGGCCAGGCGGCTCGAACTGGAGCTGGACGGCACCGACCCCGCGGCCCCCGAGTGGGACGCGGACCCCTACCGGCTCCAGCAGCCGGGCGAAAGCGACCTGCTCCGCCGCTGGGGCCGGGCCGGGAGGGAGAAGATCCGGCTGCTCAACGAGCTGAGCGACTGGGATTTCGACGGGACGTTCGAGGACCCGGGCGCCGGCACCCTGCTGGCGGCCCTCCAGCAGGACATCCTGTTCCGCCGCCCCTCCGGGCTGGCCGCGGCCGGGCCCTCGCTGGAGGACGGCAGCATCCAGGTGCACACCTGCCCCAACCCGCGCCGGGAGGCGGAGACGATCTGCGAGCTGATCTGGGATGTCCTCCGGCACCCCGCGGACGGCGCCGCGCCCATCCGCTTCGACGAAGTGGCGGTCATGGTCGCCCCGGCCGACCTGGACGCCTACGCCGCCCATCTCGAGGCCGCCTTCGGCGGGGAGACCCCGCTGCCCCTGACCGTGCTGAACCAGGAGACGCCCGCCCTCGCCCAGGCCCTGGAGGCCTTCGGCATGCTGCTGCGCCTGGCCGAAAGCCCGTTCTCCCGGGCCGAGGTGCTGGCCTTCCTGTTCCACCCCGCCGTGCGGCGGCGGCTGGGCGAGGAGGACGTGGAAGCCTGGTCGGCCTGGTGCCAGGAGACCGGCATCATCCGCGGCAAGGACCGGGAGGACATGGGGCCGGCCTACTTCCGGGAGGATCTGTTCACCTGGGACCAGGGGCACCGCCGCCTGGCCCTGGGCGCCTTCCTGTCCAGGGACGGTGAGGCCTTCGCCTGCGACGGCGACCGGTACGCCCCGCAGGAGACCGGTTCCGGCAGCTGGGACGCCGCCGCGGCCTTCATCCTGGACACCCGCGCCCTGCTCGAGGACCTCCGCCGGCTGCGGGGCGAGCAGCGCGAACTGGCGGGCTGGGCCCGGAGATTCTGCAACCTGGCCTCCGCCTGGATCGGCGGGAGCGAGAAGGAGGACCGCGGCGCCGTGGGCCGGCTGCGGGACGCCCTCATGCGCCTGGCGGAACTCGAACCCGCGGCGGGAAGCCACGCCGCCCTCGCCTTCGGCACGGCCCGCACCCTGGCCCGCCAGGAACTGGAGCGGCTGGAGGCGGGCCACGGCGGCGGCCGGGCCCAGGGCGTGCTCCTGGGCGACCCCCAGTCCCTGCGCGGCCTGCCCTTCCGGGTGGTCATCTGCGCGGGCATGGGCGAAGGCCGCTTCCCGGGCCGGGAAGCCGCCGACGACCTGGATCTCAGGCTCCGCCGCCGGCTGCCGGGCGACGTCCCGGCGCCCGAGCGGGACCGCTACCTCTTCCTGGAGGCGCTGCTGTCGGCCCGGGAACGGCTGATCCTGACCTACGTCTGCAGGCACCCCCTCACCGGCGAGACGCTCCAGCCCTCCCCGGTGGTGGCCGAACTCTGCCAGGCTGCCGCCGCCACCTGCCGGGCCGGGGACTTCAAGCCGTCGAACCACCGGCTGCTCCGCTGGGACCCGGAACGGTTCGCCGGCCCCGCGCCGCTGCTGCCGGCCCAGGCGTCGGTGTACCTGGAGGCGAGGGCGGAACAGCGCCACCGCCGGCGCCCCGCGGGCGAAGCCGAGCCCGGGCCCGATCCCGCCCTGGAACCCAACCCCATCCTCCCGGCGGCGCCGCCCTATCCGCCGGTCCTGACCCTGAGCCTGCACCATCTGCGCAAATTCCTGGAGTCGCCCCTGCAGGGCCACGCGGCCGCGCTGCTCGGCCTGCGGGAGGAGGGCGAGGATCCGGAACGCCTGGAGGAGGAGGCCGCCACCACCGAAGCGCTGCTGGCCGTGCCGCTGCTGCGGGACACCTTCTGGATCGCCCGCCAGGGGCTCCACGACCGGAGCGAAGTATACGACCGGCTGCGCCGCGGGCTGGAGAGCGCCGGGACCGCGCCGCCGGGGCTGCTGGCCGAACCCGAGCGCGTCCGGCACGGAAACGTCCTCCAGGCCTGGGACACGCAGGTGCCCGTCGAGGCCGCCGTCCGCTTCCCCCGCCTGGGGCTCGCCCCGGCCCGCAAGTCGGACCTGCCGCGCCAGGGCCGGGATCCGGTCCAGGTGGACGTGGCCACCGCGGACGGCAAGGTGGTGACGGTGGAACTGGTGGGCGACCTGAGCCCGTCCGCCGATCTCGGCATGGGCGAAGGCTCGGTGCTGCTGCTCAACGGCAAGGCGGCCCGGCCCCAGGCCAAGGCCAAGGACCTCCTGCGGGCCTGGATCGACCATCTGGTGACCGCCGCCGCGACGGCCGGGGAGACCGCGCACACCGGCTACCTGGTCTGGGGCGAACCGGGCAGGGGCGGGGTCGGCGTGGTCCCGTTCGAGCCCATGGACCAGGGCGCCGCCATGGGGATCCTTTCGGGGCTCCTGGGCGACCTCCTGAACGGCAGGCATGACCACCTGCTGCCCATCGAGGCCGTGGCCGATCCCGCGGTCAACGACGGCTACCCCCCCGGCGAGTGGATCCAGGACAAGCTCCAGGACAAGGAGCACGGGACCTTCCAGTGCCTGTACGGGCCGGTCACCCACCCCGAGACCTATCCGGCGGCGGACCTCGAGGCCCTGGCGGCCCGCCGGCTCCTGCTGCAACCCTTCCTCCAGGCCCTGGGGATCCGAGTATGACCACCGCGCGACGCTACCCCCGCCCCAGCTGCCTGCCCGAACCCCTGCCCCGGCGGATCCTCCTGGACGCCAGCGCGGGGACCGGCAAGACCTTCACCCTCGAACACCTGGTCCTGGACCTGCTGCTGAGCCCGGAGCCCGGCGGCAAGCCGCTGCGCATCGACCAGATCCTGGTGGTGACCTTCACCGAGAAGGCCGCCGGGGAGATGCGCGAGCGGATCCGCCTGCTGATCGAGCGGCTGCTCTCCGGGGATTTCCAGGATGCCGGGCCGTTTGAACCCGCCTGGACCCTGGACGAGGCGGCCCTGCAGTCCCTGGACCAGGCCCGCATGCAGTTCGACCGGTCCTCCATCTCCACCATCCACGGGTTCTGCCAGCGGCTCTTGCGGGAGACGGCCTTCCTCTCCGGCGAGCCGTTCCAGACCGAACTGGTGGACGGCAAGAAGCTGTTCCGCCGGGCGGTCAAGGAGTGCGTCCGCGGGCAGTGGGGGGTGGCGGACGCCCCGGAGGCGGAGGCCATCCGGGAAACCCTACAGTTCTTCAAGGGCGAGGACGCTTTCATCGGCCTGCTGGAGAAGGTCCGGCAGGAACCCGGCGAGCGCTATGCCGGGCCGGACCGCGACGGGGCCGCCGCAAGGTTCCTCGAACGCTACGACCATGAGGTGCTGAAGACCGCGCTGAACGCCTGGGGGATAAGAGCCGGGGGCTCCCTTTCGGCGGTCATGGGCCATCTGGACCTCATCCGGGCCGCCTGCGAGGGCCGGAATTGGGAGGGGCTCTGGCCGCAGCTGGACTGGGTGTTCTGGGACACCGGCAAGGGGGCCGGGAAGCTCAGGGAATTCCTCGACCAGCAGCCCGCGCACGAGCTGCAGGACATCCTCATGGACCTCCAGGACACCCGGACCAGCCCGCACGGCGAGGCCGTGGACCGCTTCCTGGACGGCGCCCGGAGCCGGGCCGCCAGGATCAAGGAGGCCGAGGGCCTCATGGACTACGACGACATGGTCGCCCGGGTCGCGCAGGCCCTGGCGGCCCCCGGCAGCGGCGAGCTGCTGGCGGCCCTGCTGCAGAGCCGGTACCAGGCCGTGCTGATCGACGAGTTCCAGGACACCAGCCCCGACCAGTGGCGGATCTTCGCCAAGGCCTTCGGCAGCCGGAGCCGGATCGCCCTGATCGGCGATCCCAAGCAGGCCATCTACGGGTTCCGCGGGGGCGACGTGCACACCTACCTCCAGGCCCGGAAGGACCTGGCCGGGCTGGGCGCGGCGTCGGTGGTGCTGGACCGCAACTTCCGCTCCACGCCCCGGATGATCGCCGCCTACAACGCGATCCTGGACCAGAAGGCGGCGGAACCGTTCTTCACCGGCGAAATCCAGTACGACAACCCGGTCGCCGCGGGCCGGGCCGCCCTGCGCTGGGTGGACGCCGGGGGCCGGGAGCTGCCACCCGTGCGGCTGGTCACCATCGACCTGACCGGCACGGACCGGGTCGACAGCGTGCGCAGGCGGGTGGCGGAAGCGCTGGCGGTGGAGATCCGGGACCTGCTCCGGCAGAAGCCGGTCCTGGCCGGCGCCACCGGCGGGGACCTGCCGCTGCGGCCCGAGGATGTCTTCGTGCTCACCAAGAGCAAGAAGGAATCGGACCTGATGGCCGAGGCCCTGCACCGGCTCAAGGTGCCGGCCACCTTCTTCAAGCGGGAGGGGGTCTTCCAGTCCTCCGAGGCGCTGGAGCTGCTGGACGTCCTGCGGGCGGTGGAGGATCCTTCGGACCCGGTCCGGCGCGCCAAGGCCTGGGTCACGGAAGTCTTCGGCGCCGGCCTCCAGGACCTGCCGAAGGTCCGCGACCTGCCCGAGTCGCACCCCTTCATGGAGCAGCTGCGCGCCTGGCACAACCTGGCCGAGGAGCGCCGGTTCGCCGACCTGTTCCGGAGCCTGGTGGACGGCGGCCTCCTGCGCCGGCTCCTGCGCACCCGCCCCGACGACCGGGGCGCGGGCATCTGGCTGCAGCTGACCGAATTCATGCTCGAGCAGTGCACCGCCAGGCACGGCGGCTTCGGCGAGGCCGTGGCCTTCCTGCAGGACTGCATCGAGGAGAAGGTCGCGCCGCCGGGCGAAGACGCGGCGGTCCACCGGGTCGCCACCGACCGGTCCGCGGTCCAGATCCTGACCATGCACAAGTCCAAGGGCCTGGAGGCCAGGATGGTGGTGCTGTTCGGCGGCTGGAGCGCGAGGACGGGCGAGACCGTGCACCGCTTCGTGGACGGCGGCCGGCGCAAGTTCTGGTTGGGCGCCAATCCGCCCTTCCGGGTGAAGCGCATGGCGGACCGGGAAGCCAGGGAGGAGGCCCAGCGGCTGCTCTACGTGGCCCTGACCCGGGCCGAGGCCCAGCTCGTCATGCCCGCCTTCCGGGTCGCCGCGGGCCAGGCGGCGGTGGGCTCCTTCGATCCGGCCAGCGGGGATCCCAAGGGCGACTACGGCGTCCTGAACCCGCGCCTGCGGGCGCTCCTGGACGGTGCCGGACACCCGCTGTTCGAGCCGGCCGGGCCGAAGCGGGCCGGCAAGGACGATCCGCCCCTGGTCCTGGAGCCCTGGCCGGAGGTCGACATCCCCGCGCCGCCGGCGGACCTGGAGCAACTGGCGCTCGCCGCCCGGGTGCCCATGGTCGAATCCTTCACCAGCCTTTCGGGCGAGTACCGCCCCAGCGGTCCGCGGGATCCCGAGGACCAGCCGGGCCCCGAGGAGGAGGGCCAGAAGCTCCCCGGCGGCACCGCCGTGGGCACCGGCCTGCACAAGCTGCTGGAGGCCGTGCCCAGCGACAGCGCCGCGGGCCTGGACCTGCCCGCCTGGATGGCCCGTCCCGAGGTGGAGCGCGCCCTGACCCGGTCCATGCACCTCGCCGGGCTGGAGCCGGTCCACCGCGAGCCCTTCGCTGGACTGGCCCACCGGGCCCTGACCGTGCCGTTCCAGCTGCCTGGCGGCGGCCCGCCGCCGGCCATGGGCGAACTGGAGACCCTCCTGAAGGAGATGGGCTTCCTGATGCCCCGGCCGGGCCGGTCCGACCTCCTGGACGGCTCCATCGACGTGCTGTTCCGCTGGCGGGGGCGCACCTTCTTCCTGGACTGGAAGACCAACCAGCTGCGCCCGGGCTACGGACCGGAAACCTGCGCCGGGACCCTGCGCGACCACTACGCCCTGCAGTTCGCCATCTACACCCTCGCCGTCTGCGCCTTCCTGGACATCCGCGACGAGCAGGCCTACGAGGAGCGCTTCGGCGGCGGACTGTACGTCTTCCTGCGGGGACTGCCGCAGGGGGGTCAGGTGGCCCACCGCCCGGCGTGGCGCGAGGTCCAGGCCTGGGCCGAGGCCCTGCGCAGGGGCCGTGAGGAGGATATCCATGTCGCCGTTTGATCGAGCTTTCCAGAGGGCCGGAGGCCGCTACCTGCGGGACCTGCCCGCGGGCTGGGCCGAGGCGATCCAGGCCCGGGGCCGGGAACCCGGACTCGTGGCCCTGGCCGAAGGCCTGGCCTCCTTCGCCGTGCCGGAAGGGGCCCGGAAGCCCCCCGAAGCCACGATCCTGGTGGCGCTCCTGGTGCTGCTCGCCCAGGCCGAGGGCCACGCCGGGCTGGTGCTGGAAGGGCCGGGGCGGGAGCTCACCGAGGAACTGGCCGGGGCATTCCACACCTCCCTGGCGGCGGTGGCGGAGCAGCTGGGCCGGATGCGGGCCATCGTCGGCGGCCCGGACCAGCGCATGCCCCTGATCCTGGACCGGGGCACCCTGTACTCCGAGCGGCTCTTCCGCGCCGAGACCCGGCTCGGGGCGGTCCTCGGCGCCCGCTGCGCGCCTGGAACCGGGCCGGACCTTTCGGCCCTGGACCCCGCCGTGCTCGAGGATCCGCAGGAACTGAACCCGGAGCAGCGCCTGGGCGTCGCCAGGGCCCTGGACTGGCCGCTGACGGTGATCACCGGCGGCCCCGGCACCGGCAAGACCTCCATCGTCGTCGCCATCCTGCGCTCGGCCCTGCGCCGGAATGTGCCCCTGGCCCGCATCGCCCTGGCCGCCCCCACCGGCAAGGCCGCCAACCGCATGGACGAATCCATCCTGAAGACCCTGCTGCGGCTGGACCCGCTGCCGGCCATCGACGCGCCGCTCCTGAACAGCCCGCTCAAGGCCCGGACCCTGCACCGGCTGCTGGGCTACCACCCCACCGGGGACAGCTACCGCCACCACCAGGAGAACCCCATCGCCGCCGACCTGGTGATCATCGACGAATCCAGCATGGTCGACCTGGTGCTCATGGAGCGCCTGCTGCGCGCCGTCCCGCCCAAGGCCAGGCTGGTCCTGCTGGGCGACGGCGACCAGCTGCCCTCGGTGGAGGCGGGCCGGGTGTTCGCCGACCTGGTGGCCGCGCTGGGCGAACGGGTGACCGTCCTGACCCGGAGCTACCGCATGCGCGACGAGGACCCCGCCGGCTGCGCGGTGCTCACCGCCGCCAGATGGATCGTCGGCCAGGAGACCGGGAAGCGGGAAGGGCTGTTCGGCCCCCCCTATCCGATCCTCGCCCACGACCCCGCCCAGCCGCCCGCCGGGGTGGATCTGCTCGACGTCCCGCAGAAGGAGCTGGAGGCGTTCCTGCTCCGCTGGCTGGCAAAGGAGATCGAGGCGCCGCTCCCGGACTACGGGGACCGCCTGCTCCACGTCCACCGCATGCAGGACGGCGCCTGGGCCGAGGGCGAGGAGGAGCGGCTGAAGGTCCTGCTCGACAACCTGAACCGGGTGAAGATCCTCTGCCCGCTGCGGCAGGCCTCGGAAATCCGCGGCGCCCAGGACATCAACGACTTCCTGCACGCCAAGGTCAGCGACGTCCGCGACCGCAAGCTCAGCCACCGGCTCAGCGTGTCGCTGGGCGAACCGGTGATGATGACCCGGAACGACTACCGGCGCGGCCTGTTCAACGGCGACCAGGGCATCGTGCTCATGGTCGCCAGGGACGGCGGCAGGGCCCGCCTGGAGGCGGTGTTCCCGTGCGAGGGCGGCGGGTTCGCCGGCCACGCCATCGGGCCCCTGCTCCATGATCTGGAGCTCGCCTACGCGCTCACCGTGCACAAGGCGCAGGGGTCGGAATACGAGCGGGTCGCGGTCGTCCTGCCCAGGGTGGACAGCGGCTTCGTGACCCGGGAGATCCTCTACACCGCCCTCACCCGGGCCCAGAAGTCGGTGACCCTGGTGGCGGGCCGGGAGGCGGTGGAGAAGGCCGCGGGACGGGCCTTGACCCGGCACTCGGGGCTGGTGGCGCGGATGGCGGAGCACGGCGGGCAGGCGGGTGCAGACACCCTCTAGGGATTCCGCAGGTGCCCGTCCCTGACCAAAGGATTGCTGCACACCCTGCTTTTATCTTTCTCATCCCCGTCCATCCTGTTCATCCCCGTCGAAAATGGACGCTGGGTGCTTCGGCGCCAACGGTTCCAGGGTCTAGGCACCATCCTTGGCTTTTTTTCGACGGGGATGAACAGGATGGACGGGGATGAGAAGGATAAAGGCAGGCCTTGCCTCGTCACGGCAAGCTCTCCCATTTGAGCGGACAAAGCTCGATTGCAGAATCCGGGCTAAGGGAAGTCCAGCTCCGGCGGACTGTCGAACAGCGGGCAGCCGAAGATCTCGGCGGAGGTGAGCACGGTCACCTCCGCCAGGCTGCCCCGCAGCTTCCGGCAGTTCCGCAGCACCAGCTCGTCCACGATCCAGTCCTTCGGCAGCCGGACCAGCGCGACCTGGTCCAGCTCGATCCTGCTGGCGCAGAGCCCGCCGGGAATCCGCGGCTGCTGGCCGAAGGCTCCGCAGAAGCGCAGGCCCTTGGTGGATCCGTGTCCGCCCAGTTCGGCGCACCAGGTCGGCTGGTAGTCGTAGGGCAGGGGCTCGGCCAGGAGGGACCAGGGATGGATGCTCCAGTAGACGCTCAGGGACTCCACCACCTGCCAGAACCGGCCCGGATCCGCGAACAGCAGCCGGGCGCCGAGCCGGACCCGGGCCCGCTGGCCCCGGGGCGAGCGGGGCGGGACCGCCAGGGCCAGGCGCAGGGCCCGCTCCGGCGTGAGACCCTGGGCCCGGAGCAGCCGGATCTGGTCCTCCGGCGGGATCCCGGCGAGTTCCCAGACCAGCAGCGCGGGCCAGTGGGGCCCGGCCCAGGGCGGGAGGTCGGTCCGGTTGCCGAGCAGGGGGCTGTCGTTCACAGGGACAGTCTCGGCCCCATTCCGCGACAGTTCCTGTCGTCCAGGGGCGCCCATCCTGGAGGCATGGATGAAAACCTGCCCTGGATCTTCCGGTGCCTGTCCCTCATGGGCCTAAGTACGCCGGCCTGCCTGGCCCAGATGGAGGCGGACGGGATCCCCCTGCGCGAGGCGCTCGAGGCCATCCTGGCCTGCCCGCCCAAGCCCGCGCTGACCCCCGCCCTGGCCAGGGCGCGCTGCGCGGCGGAGCTGGCCCAGCGCCGGCCGGAGCTGTTCCAGGTGCTCGGGCGGATCCTCGGGCTGCAGGGGATCCACCCCCTGTCGATGCTCAACTGGGACGGCTGGGATCCGGACCTGGCCCTCGGCCTGCTTTCGGCCCACTGGGCCGGGCCGGGGAAGGCGCCGCTGCCGCTGATCGGGATCGGCCACGTGCCCTGCGCCAGCTTCCCCATGCTGCCCCGCGGCCTGCGGCTGCAGAAGCTCCGGCTGGCCCACTGCCCGGAACTGCGCCAGCTGCCCGACGGCCTGGAGCTCGAGGGTGATCTGGAGTGCTGGCACCTGGGCCTGCGCTCGATCCCGGCCGGGCTGGTCTGTGGAGGCGACCTGCTGCTGGTGGACCTGCCCTCCCTGGCGGGCTGGGGGGCCGGCTGCTGGATCAAGGGCGACCTGGTCCTGAGCCGCGTTCCCCGGAAGGCGGCCCTGGCCCGCGGGGTCCGGGTGGACGGCAAACGGCGGGTGCCGGCCGGCTACTGATCCGCCCGCCCGGGTGCGGGGTAGGCCTTCGCCATGACCGAAACGCCCTCCATGACCGTGGCGGAAACCCCGGCCGCCGGCAGGATCGCCTCGGCCCCGGAAGCCGGCGCCGCCCTGAGGGCGTCGTACAGCCCCGGTAGGGTCCGCCGGCGGGGCGGTCAGCCCGGAGGCGGCGCGGCCGCCGGCCAGTGCTTGCGGATCAGGCCCACCATGAGCCGGGTGAAGAAGACCGAGTGCAGGGTCTTGCGGTCCACGAACAGGGTGGCCCTGAGCTCGGTCGCCAGGGCCCGGGTCTGGTCGAGGTCGGCGCCGGTGCCCACGGCCACCACCGGGCACTGGGGCGGGGCGGTCTCCAGCAGGGTCCGCAGCCGGTGGCTCTCCTCCATGCCGCCGCTGAGCGCCAGCACCAGCACCTGCGGAGGCTGGCACTCCATGGCCTCCCGGAACGGGGCCATGGCCGGCCACACCCAGCGCATGGACGCCACGCCCTCCAGGGCGGCGGTGACCAGGGCCTGGAGCTCCGGATCGCCGCTGGCCAGCAGGATGCCTTCCGGTTCATGGCGCGGGCGGGTGGAACGATCGGCCTGGCGGCGCAGGTTGGCCCGATCCTCCCAGTGCCGCTGGACGGTCTCGATCCGCGGCTGGAGCCAGCCGCTGAGCTTCTCCAGCACCGCCCCGGCCAGAGGCGGGCTGAAGGCGAGGCCGAGGGACTGGCCGTCGCTGTGGGCGATCCTGCCGGAGGCCTTGAGTTCCGGCCCCTGTTCCAGGTTCAGCGAAAGGTCGAGCGCCTGGCCCAGGCGGAAGCCGTCGGGCGGCAGCGGCTCCAGGCAGAAGACGCCGATTCCGAGGGTGCTGATGGTCTCCAGGGTGCATTTCACCAGGTGCAGTTCCCGGCTGCCCAGGGCGGCGCTGGAGCGGCCCGTGCGTTCCAGCCGGAAGGCGCGCCGCTGTTCGTCCGGGGCCAGGACCGGCGGCACCGAGATGCGCAGGATCCGGGTCTTGTCCCGTTCCTGGAAGTCCAGGATCTGGGTGGGGCCGCCGAACATCGTGAGGTTCCAGGGGAAGCGCATACGCAGCGGATTCTTCGCCAGCGCGTGGCGGACCACGTTGCGGCTCATGGTGGCCCGCACCTCCAGGTCCGGCCCGGCCCGCTCCAGGAAGCGGGATTCGAAGGCGAAATAGGGGGTGGCCAGGTACAGGGTCTGCTTGCGGTCGCACAGTTCTTCCAGGGCCGCATCGAGCGCCGCGCCCTGCAGGCTCGCCCGTTTTGACGGCTGGCTGTCCGGCTGCTTGACGTTTTCTGGTTCCACCATGCCCGCTCAGCCTCCCGCCACCCTCATACTAAAACGCAGGAACCGCGGTGAAGTCCAGCGGATGTCTGCCCTTCGCGCATTGACCCCGGCGCCGGAACGGTCCATAAGCCGTCGCACCAAAATTGAGTGGACATTCCGGCAATACCCCGGCATAAGGTCCATAGGTCCCGGGCAACGCATGCGCTGCCTGGGTGGCCGTAGCGAAAGCCTCCGCGGTTTCAGTTTATTATCCAACGGCCCCTGAATGGTCCTGCGGCAATCCAGTCCCCCCAGCGAACGAGCCTTCTTGCGCCTGCCTCCGGTGCTCTTCGCGCTGCTCCTGGCGTTCGCCCCAGGCTGCCGGGCTCCGTTCGCCCCCATGCGCACCTGGGGCGAGCAGGAAAGCGGCGCCGCCGTGGGGATCCTGCACCGGGACTACCGGCTGCCGGCCCCGCCGGACTGCGCGCTGCAGGTCTCCAGGACGGAAATCAAGGGCCCGGGGCATTTCACGCTTGCCGTGCGCGGCTCCGGATGGCGGCTCGATGATCCGCTTGAGCCGCTTGCGGCGCAAACCCGGGAGGGGCCCGGCGAGACGGTGTTCACCTGGGACCTCTCCCTGGCGGCGGTCACCCGGGACGATGCCGCCATGTACGCGGACCAGCTGCTGCTCCACCTGTCCAGGGGGAAGGACCACCGGGCCCTGGTCATCCCCCGCCGGGCCACTCGGGGCAGGGCCGAGGAGCCGGGCTACGGCCCGGGTTTTCCCACCCTGTTCCTGGACACCGCCATGCGGCCGCCCGCCGCCGGCCCGGGGCGGTCCGCCGGCCTGCCGGGGCCCGATGCGCCCCCGAGCCTGCCCGCGGCCATGGCCCCGCTGCGCACGGCCCTGGACCGGGACAGCCAGGGCGGTGTGGCGCTGCGGATCGGCTTCGACTATCCGGCCGGGACCCTGAGGCCCCCGCCGACCCTGGAGGAGCTCCGCGGCGGCTTCGGCTGCTTCCAGCCGGAGCTGGCCGCCGGCATCATCCGCGAGCCCGGGGATCCGGCCGGGTTCCGGGTCCCGCTGGGACCCGGAGACCTGGACGAGGGGCGGCCCTTCCTCCTGCTGCTGCGCAGCGCGGTGCCGGGTGAGCCATCCAGCGCGCTGTGGGCGATCTACTACCCCCGGGGCGGGGCCTGGACCAAGGCGTTCTGCCTGTTCCGCGGCCCCTGGGTCCCGGGCCCGGAATAGGAGGCCGAGGATGCGCCGCCTTCCTGCCCTCGGGTGGATCCTGCTGGCCGGCGCCCTGGCCTGCCGGGGGCGGGAGCCCCTGACCGTCCCGGGCGACCCGGAACCCCAGCGGGTGCTCCGCTCCCAGTACGGCCTCCCCCTGGCCCCCCCGGTCGGACTGTCGATCCGCAAACCCCGGCCCGGGGATCCGGGGCGCTTCCATCTGGTGGTCCATGAGCCGGGGTGGAGCCTTTCGGCGGTCCTGGAACCGATCCAGGTGCGGACCCTGGAGGGTCCCGCGGAGACGGCCTTCGACTGGGAACTGCCCGCCGCCAGGGTGGCGGACCGGACCGGTTCCGGCTGGCCCATGCTCCTGCGCCTGACCCGGGGAAACGACCACCGCCCCCTGGTCGTCCTCTGCGAGCCGACTCCGGGCAAGGCCGGAGAGAAGCTCCAGGACACCCTGGTCGGGATCTCCTGGATCCCGGCGCTGGTGATCGCCGCACCCTTCGCGGCCCTGGACCAGGCTCTCCATCCGGAGCAGTATCCGGCTCCGCCGGCCCCCGTCCTTCCCGGTCCCGGCGCGCCGGCCTGCCACACCGAGGGCGCGACCCGCATCCTGGCGGACCTGGACCGGGACGGCGCCGGCCGGCGCTTCCTGCGTTTCCGGGTGGAGACGCTGGGGGCCCCGGCGGGCGCCGCCCCACCGCTGGAATCCGTGCGCGCCGCCCTCGCCAGCTTCCACCCGGACCGGGCGGCGGGCCTGGAGCAGGATCCCGCGATCCCCGGCGCCTTCCGGCTGGAGCTCAAGCCCGGGGACCTGGAGAGGCCCCGCTCGTTCCTGCTGGTGGAGCGGTTCCGCCACCGCAACTGGCCCCTGTACGCGCTCTGGGCCCTCTACTACGACCCCGCGGGCGGTTGGGCCAGGTCCTGGCGCCTCGGGCAGGGGCCGTTCGACGCGCGGGTCCCGGCCAGCTGAGGCAGGTTGGGCGGAATCCCGGCGGTGATTGGTGCAATCATCGCTTCGGAACTTCGAGGAGCCGGAAATGAGCGATTCCCCTTTTCTGCTGCGGACCGATGACGCTGGCGTCACCACCCTGACCCTCGACCGGCCCGGGTCCCGGAACAGCCTTTCCCTGGGCATGCTCCAGGCCCTGGGCGACGCGCTCGCCGCGATCCGGGAGGACGGGGCCGTCCGGGTGGTGATCCTCGCCGGCAACGGGCCGGCCTTCTGCGCCGGCCACGACCTGAAGGAACTGCGGGACGGCGGCTACGATCCGGCCTACATCGAGGCGCTGTTCGCCCGGTGCGCCGAGGTGATGCAGGCCATCGTCCACCTGCCCAAGCCGGTGATCGCCCGGGTCCATGGGATCGCCACCGCCGCCGGCGCCCAGCTGGTGGCCAGCGCCGACCTGGCCTTCGCCGCCGAGGACGCGCGGTTCGCCACGCCCGGCGTGAACATCGGCCTGTTCTGCTCGACCCCGATGGTGGCCCTGTCCCGCAACGTGGCCGCCAAGCACGCCATGCAGATGCTGCTGACCGGCGAGCTGATCGACGCCGCGACGGCGCTGCGCTTCGGCCTGGTCAACGAGCTGGCGCCGCTGGCCGAACTGGAGGCCCGCACCCTGGCCTTCGCCCGGCGGCTGGCGGCCAAATCGGCCCTGACCCTGGCCATCGGCAAGGAGGCCTTCTACCGCCAGGCCGAACTGCCGCTGGCCGCGGCCTACGACTACACCGGCGCGGTCATGGCCAGGAACCTGCAGGCCCAGGACGCCAGGGAGGGCATCGCCGCGTTCCTGGACAAGCGCCCGCCGGTCTGGTGCGGCCGCTGAACGGCCCGGCCCGGCTCAGGGCAGCAGCACCGCCGCGCCCTGGAGCGCGCCGGCCCGCAGGCGCTCCATGGCCAGGTTGGCCTCGCGCAGCGGGAAGGCCGTCACGGTGGTGCGCAGATCCATGCCCGCGACGGTCTGGAAGAAGTCCAGGCCGTCTTGGCGGGTGAGGTTGGCCACGGAGCGCAGCACCCGCTCGCCCCAGAGCAGGGCATAGGGGAAGGCCGGGATATCGGACATGTGGATGCCGGCGCAGACCACCGTGCCCCCTTTGGCCACGGCGGCGAGGGCCGCCGGCACCAGGCTCCCGGCCGGCGCGAAGATCAGCGCCGCGTCCAGGGGCTCGGGCGCCGGGCCGGTGGAATCGCCGGCCCAGGCGGCGCCCAGGCCGAGGGCGAAGGCCTGGCTCGCGGTGTCGCCGGGCCGGGTGAAGGCGTAGACGGTCCGGCCCTCCCGCACCGCGACCTGGGCGATGATGTGGGCGGCGGCGCCGAACCCGTAGATGCCCAGGCGCCGGGCTTCCCCGGCCATGCGGTAGGCCCGGTGGCCGATCAGCCCGGCGCAGAGCAGCGGCGCGTCGGCCGCGTCGGTGTCCCGTTCGGGCATGGGGAAGGCGAACTGCGCCCGGGCGATGGTGTACTCCGCGAACCCCCCGTCCAGGTCGTAGCCGGTGAAGAGCGCCCGGTCGCAGAGGTTCTCCCGGCCGGTCCGGCAGGGGGCGCAGGCCTGGCAGGTGCCGGCCAGCCAGGGGATCCCCACCCGCTGCCCGGGGACCAGTCCTGAGGCGCCGGCGCCCAGGGCGACCACCCGGCCCACGATCTCGTGGCCCAGCACCAGCGGCAGGGCGGGCCGGTCCAGTTCCCCGTCCAGGATGTGCAGGTCGGTGCGGCAGACGCCGCAGGCGCCGACCTTGACCAGCACCTGGCCCGGGCCCGGGCGGGGGATGGGCCGTTCCATCCGCCGCAGGGGCGTCCGCGGAGCTTCCAGGACCATGGCTTCCATGCTCCGATTATAGCGAACCGGGCCCCGGCGGCCGCCCCGGAGAGTATGCTCACGGCAGGGCAAGGGCCATGGGCAACCTGCAACTGCATGTCGTCACTTACAATATCCACAAGGGATTTTCCCAGTTCCACCACCACATGATGGTGCACGAACTGCGCGGGCAGTTGCGGGTCCTGGGTCCGGACATCGTCTTCCTCCAGGAAGTCCAGGGAAAGCACAACCGGAACGCCGAAAAGTTCGACAACTGGCCCGAGGAGCCCCAGCACGACTTCCTGGCGGAAGACGTCTGGCGGTCCACCGCCTACGGCAGCAACGTCGCCTACGGCCACGGGCACCATGGCAACGCGATCCTCTCCCGCTTCCCGATCGAGCACTCGCACAACCAGGACGTCACCCAGATGCGCTTCGAGCGGCGGGGGCTGCTGCATTGCGCGATCCGGGCCGAAGGCCAGGAAAAGGCCATGCATTGCGTTTCCGTCCACCTCTCGATCTTCGCCCGCTCGCGGCGGAAACAGCTGGACGCCCTGGCCGGGTATCTCGAAGCGATCGTCGACCCCGGATCGCCGCTTATCATCGCTGGTGATTTCAACGACTGGCGCAACGAGGCCGACTTCCTGCTGGCCAGGCGCCTGGGCCTGACCGAAGTGTTCGGCGGAGCCTGGGGCGGCATCGAATCCCCCGGCCGGAGCTATCCCTCCAAGCGGCCGGTGCTGCGGCTGGACCGCATCTATGTCCGCGGCTTCTCGGTCGAGCAGGCGGAAATCTGTTCCGGCGCTCCATGGTCCAGGATCTCGGATCATGCCGCCCTTTCGGCGCACCTGCGGCTCGACCCGGCGGGCGTGGCCGCGCCGGCGCCCGGGTGAAAGCCGGAAGGCGATGCCGGAACACCCTGCGGGCCTGGCCTACAGCTCGTTGCGAATCGAGAACCGGCCATCGGCGGGCGCGTCTTTGTCCTGCCTGCCGCGGGTGACGAAGGCCTTCGGTCTGCGCTTGGGTGCCTTCTGCTGTACCGCGGTGGCCTCGGCCGCTTTCGAAGCCCGGGTCTGCCGGCTGGCCGGACTCTTCCCGGCTGACCGTTCGTCTTCATCCGGGAAAGGTTTGCGCTCCGGCACCAATTCCGCGGTAGCCGCCAGGAACGCGCTCAGGTAGCGCTGGATGGCATTGCCCATGAACTTCACCCGCTCCATATGGACCCTCATCGCCTCCAGCTGGAGGGTGAACTGCGGATCGCGAGGTTCCTGGCCATCCGGCAGGTCCTGGAGCAGGTCGTCCAGCAGATCGCTCCGGAGCGCCTGGCCGGGGTGGCTCGCTTCGAAGGCGGTCCGGGCCTGGTGGAAGTCCTGCGACGCCTTGCGCAGCTCCGCCTCCAGCTCGAGGGATCTGGCCTTGATGGCTACCATCCGCTTTTCCAGATCCGGCAGGCGCCTGCCTGCGGGCGCCTGGAGGAACTCGGACAGGCCGTCCATGACCGCCCGGTCGAGGGCTGAAACCCGTTCCAGGGTGGTGGTCCACAGGGCCTTCCTGAGATGGTCCGCCTCGGCCCCCGGCGCCTGATCGCTGGCGGCTTCGGGCGGCGGGATCTCCTGGCCTGCCCGAAGCGGCGAACCGTCAGGGTTGGCGAACAAATGGTCAAGGTAGACGGTCTCCTGGAATTTTCTGAGCGCGGCGGTGAACGCGCGGGTGACGGTATCCGGGGCAGCCGCGCCTTGGCCGGCCTCTGGCGCCGCCTTGGGTTCCGCCCGGGGTGCAGGAGCCGGTCCGGTTCCGTTGAGGTGGAGCGGCTGCCCGACCTTGGCGGTTCCCGCGGCGGCCGCTGGGCCGGGATCCGCCAGGCTCGCCGGACCCGACGAAACCAGCAGCCAGGTGAAGATCGCCGTGGTGATCGGCTTGTTGCCGGCCTTGAGCGCCCCGGTGCCGTGGGTGAGGGCCACCAGGGATATCAGGATTGATGAAACCTTTTGCCTGGTAATCAATTCCTGCCTCCTTTTGGGCTAACAAAAATTCATGCCCATTCCCCGATGCCTGCCGTCATGGAATGGTTCCTGACGGGCTGGACCTGCTGGACCCGGCCTGATTCCGCGTCCCGGCGCGGGTCCGTGGCAGACTATCCTGGTCCCGGAAACACCGTTCGAACCGCCGGCAAGCCTCCCGACAGGATCCCCGCTTGGACCAGCTCATCCATACCCAGGTCATCACCCTCTTCCTGCTCATGGGGGCCGGGCTGATCGCCAGGAAGACCGGCTGCCTGACGGGGCCGGTGATCCAGGGCCTGTCCCGGCTGCTCCTGGAATACTGCCTGCCCGCGCTGGTGTTCGTGTCCTTCCTGCGCCCGTTCGATGCGGTCATGCTGGCCAGCGCCGGCAGGATGTTCCTGTACAGCCTCCTGGTCAATTTGCTGCTGGTCCTGGTGGGCTTTTTCCTGTTCATGAAGGCTGCCCCGGAACAGCGCCCCGCCCTCCGGTTCATCACCGCCTTCTCCAATTGCGGATTCATGGGCATTCCCCTGCTGGCCGCGGTGTTCCCCGGCGATGGGGTGTTCTACGGCGCGGTGTTCGGCATGGCCTTCAACCTGGTCTGCTTCACCCTGGGCGTGCTGATGTTCAACACCGGGGACCGCCGGCCCGGACTCGGCCGGCTGCTCCTGAACCCGGTGATTCTGGGCACCCTGGCCGGCTTTGCCTGCTTCCTGGGTTCGGTCCGGCTGCCGGCGGCGGTCACGGGCTGTCTCGGGCTGCTGGGGGGGATGACCCCGCCGGTCTCCATGATGGTCGTCGGCGCCATGCTGGCCGAGGCCAAGGTCAGGGATATCCTGGCCGGCCCCGTGGGCTACGCGGTGAGTGCCGCCCGGCTGCTCCTGGCCCCGCTCCTGACCCTGGCCGTCTGCCGGCTCTTCCACGTGGCGCCCGCGCTCGCCAGGGTCATGGTGCTGCTGGAGGCGCTACCGGCCGCCACCCTGGTCGCCGTGTTCGGAGAAAAGTACGGAGGCGACAGGGCGTTCATCTCCCGTTGCACGTTCCTGAGCACGGTCCTGTCGCTGGTGACGATTCCCGTCATCGTCCAGGTCATGGGGTGGTGCATCCCCTGGCTCTGAACGCTGATAAAAAATGATTATGCGGATGCCATGAATCTTCATACACTCAACTGGTTTCCAATCCATTTGAAATCCATGAAACGAACTTTCCATTCAAGTTGTTCATTTTTAGCAATTACAAAGCAACATTGAACGAGGTGTCGACAACCGCATCACTCAGCGATTTTCACCTGGAGGGTAGAGCCATGGCAAATTCATCTCATCAAGTGATCGGATGCCTGCTTGGCGGGACCGCCCTCGCCCTGGTCCTGGGCCTGGGCGCGCTCCCCCTGGCGGCGGCCACCCCCAAGGACACCCTGGTCATCGCCGACAAGCTCGATTCATCCATCACCATGGATCCGGCCGAGGTGTTCGAAGGCACGTCCGCCGAAGTCATGGGTGATATCTACGACCGGCTCGTGCGCTTCTCGGAGAAGGACCCCTCCAGGCCGGTCAACGACCTGGCCAAGTCCTGGAGCGTGTCCCCCGACGGCCGCACCTACAGCTTCGAACTCAAGCCGGGGATCAAGTTCGCCTCGGGCAACCCGGTCACCGCCGAGGATGTGGCCTGGTCGCTGCAGCGCGCGATCATCCTGGACAAGAGCCCGGCGTTCATCCTGTCCCAGTTCGGCTTCACCAAGGACAACGTCGCCCAGATGATCAAGGCGACCGGGCCGCTGTCCCTCACCATGACCACCGACAAGAACTACGCGCCTAGCTTCGTGATCAACTGCCTGACCGCCAACGTGGCCTGCGTGGTGGACAAGAAGCTGGTGCTGGCCCACGAGGACAAGGGCGACCTGGGCTATGGCTGGCTGAAGACCAACTACGCCGGCTCCGGTCCCCTGAAGCTGCGCGAGTGGCGCACCAACGAAGTGATCATGCTGGAGCGCAACGACAACTACTATGGCCGCAAGTCCCTGCTTGGGCGGGTGATCTTCCGCCATGTCAACGAGTCCGCGACCCAGCGGCTGCTGCTGGAGAAGGGCGACATCGATGTGGCCCTCGGGCTCGCGCCCCAGGACCTGGACGCGGTGGCCAAGGAGCCGGCGCTCAAGACCACGGCCACCCCGCTGGGCTCGGTGTTCTACATCGGCCTGAACCAGAAGAACCCGCAGCTGGCCAAACCGGAAGTGCGGGAAGCCATGAAGTGGCTGGTGGACTACTCGGCCATGGAAGCGACCATCATGAACCACATCGGTGTGGTCCAGCAGAACTTCCTGCCCAACGGCCTGCTCGGTTCCAGCAACGTCAACCCGTACAAGCTCGACGTGGCGAAGGCCAAGGCCCTGCTGGCCAAGGCCGGCTATCCCAACGGCTTCAAGGTGACCATGGACGTGCGCAGCAGCCAGCCCTACCAGGGCATCGCCGAGGCCTTCCAGCAGACCGCCAGGCGCGCCGGGGTCGATATCGAGATCCTGCCCGGCGACGGCAAGCAGGTGCTCACCAAGTACCGGGCCCGCAAGCACGACATCCTCGTCTACAACTGGGACGTGGACTACTGGGATCCGCACACCAACGCCGACACCTTCGCCCGCAACCCGGACAACTCCGACACCGCCAAGTCCAAGCCGCTGGCCTGGCGCAACGCCTGGGACATTCCCGAGATGACCCGGAAGGCCGACGCCGCGGTGCTCGAGCGCGACGCCAAGAAGCGGGCCGCGATGTACAAGGACATCCAGAACGACTTCCGCAAGACCAGCCCCTTCATCATGCTGTTCCAGACCATCGGCGTGGCCGCCGTGCGCGGCAATGTGGACGGCTTCAAGCTCGGCCCCTCCACCGGCAGCACCTACCTGTTCAACGTGTCCAAACATTGACGGATCAGGCCGGAGCTTTCCAGGCAGGCAGGGCCGCCCGGTCCCGCCTGCGCCTGCTCCGGGCCGCGGGCAGCTTCCTGGGGGTGCTGGTCCTGACCTACCTGGGGCTGCTGGCGGTGACCTTCGTCATCGGCCGGGTGATCCCCATCGACCCGGTGCTGTCCGTGGTCGGCGACCGCGCGCCCGAGGCGGTGGTGGCCCGGGTGCGGGAGGAGATGGGGCTGAACAAGCCCATCTGGGAGCAGTTCTGGCTCTACATCAGCAGGATCGCCCGGGGCGACCTGGGCATGTCGCTGCTGACCTCCAACCCGGTGCTCAAGGACATCAAGCGGGCATTTCCGGCCACCATGGAACTGGCCACGGCCGGCACCATCATCGGCGCCGGGGCCGGCGTGCCCCTGGGGGTCTGGGCGGCGGTGCGGCGCGGCCGGTGGGTGGACCAGGTCATGCGCGTGGTGGGCCTGTTCGGCTATTCGGTGCCGATCTTCTGGCTGGGCCTGATGGGCCTGCTGCTGTTCTACGCCAGGCTCGACTGGGTGGGCGGACCGGGACGGATGGACGTCGCCTACGAATACACCCTGACGCCGGTCACCGGACTGCTGCTGCTGGACTCGGCCCGGGCCGGGCAGTGGGACGCCTTCCGCAACCTGCTCAGCCACCTGGTGCTGCCCGCCACCCTGCTGGGCTACGTGTCGCTGGCCTACATCAGCCGCATGACCCGCTCCTTCATGCTCAATGAGCTGAGCCAGGAATACATCGTGGCGGCCCGGGCCAAGGGCCTGTCCGAAGCCCGCATCATCTGGCGCCACGCCCTGCGCAACGCCATGGTGCCGCTGGTCACCGTGATCGCCCTGTCCTACGCCGGCCTGCTGGAAGGCTCGGTGCTCACCGAAACGGTGTTCGCCTGGCCGGGGCTCGGCCTGTACATCACCAACGCGCTGCAGAACGCCGACATGAACGCCGTGCTCGGCGGCACCATCGTGGTCGGCTCGATCTTCATCGGCCTGAACCTGCTGTCGGACGTGCTCTACCGGACCCTGGACCCGCGGACGCGGGAGCGATGATGCGGCATCGCCTTGCCCTCATGGACGCCTGGCTGATGTCGGACCACCCCGCTTCGCGCCGTCAGGCCGCCCTGGGCCGCAGCTACGCCGCCTGGCGCGCGTTCACCCGCAACCGGCTGGCCATGCTCGGCCTGTTCATCATCCTGGCGCTGGTGCTGGTGGCCGTGTTTGCCGACCAGCTGGCGCCCTATTCCCCGGTGATCGGCGATCTGCGCACCACCCGGCTGCTGGCGCCTTCGCACAGCTTCTGGCTGGGCACCGACGACCAGGGGCGCGATATCCTCTCGCGGCTGATCTACGGCTCCCGGGTCACCCTGATGGTGGTGTTCCTGGTGGCCATCCTGGCCGCGCCCATCGGCCTGCTGGTGGGCACCGTGGCCGGCTACGCCGGCGGCCTGGTGGACGCCGCGCTGATGCGGATCACCGACATCTTCCTGGCCTTCCCCCGGCTGATCCTGGCGCTGGCCTTCGTGGCGGCGCTGGGTCCGGGCATCCGCAACGCGGTGATCGCCATCGCCATCACCTCCTGGCCGCCCTACGCCCGCATCGCCCGGGCCGAGACGCTGACCATCCGCCAGACCGACTTCATCGCCGCGGTGCAGCTGATCGGCGCCTCCTCCTGGCGCATCGTGCTGCGCCACATCATGCCGCTGTGCATGTCCTCGGTGATCATCCGGGTGACCCTGGACATGGCTGGGATCATCCTCACCGCCGCCGGCCTGGGCTTCCTCGGCCTGGGCGCCCAGCCGCCGATGCCCGAATGGGGCGCCATGATCGCCAACGGCCGGCAGTACGTGCTGGACCAGTGGTGGGTGGCGGCGGCGCCCGGCACCGCGATCTTCCTGGTCAGCCTGGCCTTCAACCTGCTGGGCGACGGGCTGCGTGACGTGCTCGACCCGAAGGCGGCCAGATGAGCGCGCCGATGCTGGAAGTGGAGGACCTGTGCGTGTCGTTCCCGAGCCGGGATGGCGGCCGGGTGGAGGCGGTGCGCGGGGTGTCCTTCACCCTGGGCCGCGAGCGGCTGGGGATCGTCGGCGAATCCGGCTCCGGCAAGTCCCAGACCGGCCGCGCCATCCTCGGCCTGACCGCGCCCGAGGCCCTGGTGACGGCCCGGCGCCTGGCCTTCAACGGGATCGACCTGCTGCACTGCAGCCCGAAGCAGCGCCGGGCCCTGCGCGGCGGACGGATCGCCATGGTGCTGCAGGATCCCAAGTTCTCCCTCAACCCAGTGATGACCATCGGCCAGCAGATCGCCGAGACGCTGCGCGCCCACACCCGGGTCTCCTCGAAGGAGGCCCGGGCCCGGTCCGTCGCCGCGCTGGAATCGGTCCAGATCGACGATCCCGAGCGGGTCTACCGGCTCTATCCGCACGAGGTCTCGGGCGGCATGGGCCAGCGCGCCATGATCGCCATGATGCTGATCGCCGAGCCCGACCTGCTGATCGCCGACGAGCCCACCTCGGCCCTGGATGTGACCGTGCAGCTGCAGGTGCTGGCCATCCTGGACGCCCTGGTGGCCAGCCGCGGCATGGGGCTGATCCTGGTGTCCCACGATCTGCGCCTGGTCTCCAGTTTCTGCGACCGCATCCTGGTGATGTACGCCGGGCGCATGGTCGAGGAGCTACCGGCCGGCGGGCTGTCCCGGGCGCAGCACCCCTACACGCTGGGGCTGCTGAACTGCCTGCCCAGGCTCGGCCAGGACCTCCACCCCCTGCCGACCCTGGACCGCAGGCCGGAGTGGTCGCTGTGACCGCCGCCGGGCTCGCCGTGGAGCATCTGGGCGTGAGCTATGACGGTTTCCGGGCCTTGGACGACATCTCGTTCCGGGTGGAGCCGGGCGGCAGCTTCGGCATCGTCGGCGAATCGGGCTCCGGCAAGTCCACCGTGCTGCGCGCCATCTGCGGGCTGGCGCCGGTGGTGTCGGGCTCGGTGCGGCTGCTGGGCGCGGAGCCGGAACCCGGCAGCAGGGGCTTCCGCCGGCTGGTGCAGATGGTGTTCCAGGATCCCTACGGCTCCCTGCACCCCCGGCACACGGTGGACCGGATCCTGGCCGAGCCGCTGGAGATCCACCGCATGGACGACCAGCAGGCCCGCATCGGCCGCGCCCTGGACGAGGTCGGCCTGGGCGCCGGCTTCCGCTTCCGCTACCCGCACCAGCTCTCCGGAGGCCAGCGCCAGCGCATCGCCATCGCCCGCGCCCTGATCCTGGAACCGCAGATCCTGCTGCTGGACGAGCCCACCTCGGCGCTGGACGCCTCGGTGCAGGCGGAAGTGCTCAATCTGCTGGAGGATCTGCGGGCCCGCCGGGCCCTCACCTTCATCATGGTGAGCCACGACTTGGCGGTGGTGACCCACCTGTGCGAGCGGCTGATGGTGATGCAGCGCGGTTTCGCGGTGGAGTTGCTGGATTCTGCCGACCTCGCCGCCAGCCGGGTGAGCGACCCCTACACGGTCAAGCTCATGGAAGCCTCCTCCGGCTTCCGCCGGAGCCCTACCGGCGACCCGGTCCCCGGTTCTCCCCGGAACTGATGCAGGAGCCGTCCTGGGGGGGCAGCTTCGTCCGGGGACGATTCCAGTCTTGCGGAAGGGGTATTTTGGAATCATCATTACCCGGATTATCCGTAATTTTCCCTACATGCGGTATACCGAGCAGACTCCGGGTGATCGACGACAGAAGGCAGGCTAATGGCAGAATCCTGAGACAGCAAGGGGCGGTCATGCAGAACTGGGAGCGCAAGGTCCTCTTCCAGCGGGTGCTATCCCGGATTCCCATCGGGGAGCAGATGAACAGCCTGCTGCAGGCTTTGAAGCGTTCACCGCTCTTTCCGGACAACGGGTTCGAGGCGGAGACCCAGGAGCGGATGCCCGTGCTGGGGAGGCTGATCAGGCGGCTTTCGGCGTTCCTGCCCCTGGAGGACGCGCGGGTGGTGGAAGTGGGCACCGGCTGGGCGCCGATCCCCACCCTCATGCTGTACCTGGCCGGGGTGGGCTGCATCCATACCTACGACATCGCCCGCAGGGCCCACTGGTCGGCGCTGAAAAGCATCGTCAAGGCGCTCCGGGCCCGGGCCGACGCCTGCGCCGAGGCCCTCGGCCTGCCCTACCATGCCGTGGACCAGCGCCTGGGCCGGATCGAGGTCGCGTCCAGCATGAAGCAGCTGCTCGATCTGGCGAACATCGTCTACGTCGCCCCCGGCGACGTCCTGGACAACCGCTTCCCGGACGGCAGCGTCGACCTGTTCTTCGCCTATTCGGTGTTCGAACACATTCCCCTCAAGCTGCTGCACGCCTACTGCCGGGAAGCCAACCGGCTGCTGCGGCCCCGGACCGGACGGATGTGCGTCCAGCTCGACTGCGGCGACAACTTCGCCGGCTACGACAAGAACCTGCACTCCCTGGACTACCTGAGATACACCGATGCGGAATGGAACCGGATGGTGAACGACAACAACCGCTACCACTTCAACCGGCTCCGGGAGCAGGAGTTCCTGGAGATCCTGAAGGCCCACGGGGCCGCGCTCGATTCGGTGCACAGCCATTCCTGTCCGGGCTACGCCGAGTATGTGCGGGCCATCCCGCTGGCCGAGCGGTTCCGCCGCTTCACCCCGGAGCAGAACGCGGTGGCCGGTTCGGAGATCATCGCCACCTTCGCCGGGCCCCGGGCCAGGGCCTCGGCCTGGGATCCGGCCAAGGGCGACCGCCGGGCCGTGGCGCGGGTCTAGGGATCTGACGGCTTGATCATGGGGGGACCCGCAGGTTGACTTCGCGAGCTCCTAGGGGAGATGGTTGACGATCCAGCCGACGTTGGCGGCCGCCGGGCCGCTGGCGTCGGCGATGTTGGCCGTCAGGTCGGTCGTGAACAGGGTCTGGTAGGTGGCTGAACTGATGAGCAGGTCCAGGCTGGGATCGGGCGAGGCGATCACGTCCAGGTTGTAGGGATCGTCCCCGTGGTCCAGATACAGGTCCTCGCTCATGAACCAGGCCGCCTCGTGGCCGCCGATCCAGATGGGCTGGACCGGGATGTTCAGGGCCCGCAGGATGGCGTGCATGAAGCCGACGCTGCCGTGGCAGCCCGCGGTCCAGTGCTGGACGCCGTAACCGGGGTTGCCGCTGTCGACCGTGCCGTTGATGATCCGGGAAAGGGGGGAGTAGCCCCGGTACTGCCAGACAGCGAAATCCCTGCCGAAATCGTCGACATCGAAGAAGTGCCACAGGTTGTGCCGCATCCAGTCCAGCACGGCGCCGATGCTGGCCAGCCGGGTGGCGCCCGGGATGCCGGCCTGCCTGAGCCAGGGGTAGGTCCACTTGGGGTCGCCGAAGGTGGTGCGGGGGCGGTTGTCGGCCCGGAGCGCGGGGAGGTAGGCCTGGCCGTAGGTGCCCAGGGAGACCCAGCCGTTGGTCATGTACCAGCCCATGACGGAGCTGTCGAACAGGTAGCGCAGGGTCGGGGCCGGGTAGTCGGCGACGGTCCAGGGGACCACATGGTAGATCTCCAGCATGAGGGAGAAGGCCACATGGCTGGTGTAGAGCGTCCAGAAATCCCCCGTGCTCAGCCACTCCATGGTGGAGATGCCGTCGCTCTGGTTGCCGTACTGGTTGACGGGTTCGTCGGTGGGCTCGACCCCCGGCGTCAGGGGCGCCTGCTGGGCGCCCGCGGAGAACCACGCGCAGGCCGACCGGTAGGCCTGGTCAAGATCGGCCTGCTGGCTCGGGCTCCAGGCGGACCAGGCGATCTTGTCGGTGGCAGCGGGCGGCGAGTACACCCCGAGTCCCGGCGAAGAGCCGGGCTGGAACTGCCACTGGATGGCGCCGGCCACGGCCGGGTGGCCGCCGAGCCATGCGGCCAGGTCCTGCTGCACGCTCAGGGTGGCGATGGCGCTGGTGACGCTCTGGCCGCCGGGGTCGCTGACCACCACCTGGTAGGTCGCGCCGTCGTCACCGGCGGCGAGGGCTGGAGCGGTGTAGCTGGAAAGGGTGGCGCCGGGGATGGCGCTGCCGCTCTTCCACCACTGGTAGCTGGGAGCGCCGGTGCAGGAGGCGGTGACGCTGAAGACCGGGACGGCATCCAGGGGCAGGATCTGGCTGAAGGGCTGGACCGTGATCACGGGCGGCGGCGGATTGACCTTCAGGTTGACCGTGGTCTGGCTGGACCCTCCGGAGTTGCCGGCGGTGACGGTGTAGTCCTGGGCCGCGGCCGGAGCCAGGGGCGTGCCGGAGATGGTGCCGTCGGCGAGGCTGAAGCCCAGTCCGGCGGGGAGGGGCGGCGCGATGCTCCAGGTGACCGCGGGCCCGCCGGCGTTGCCGGGGACGAGGGTGGTGATGGCCGTGCCTTCGCTGAAGGTGCGGCTGCCCCCGGGGTAGCTGATGGCCGGCGGAGGGTCGTCGACGGTGATCGCCAGGTCCACGCTGGCGTGGCCGCCGGTGTTGGTCCCGGTAACGGTGTAGGTTCCGGAGCCCAGCACGGAAGGCTGGCCGGTGATGATCCCGGTGCCGGGGGCCAGGCTCAGGCCCGAGGGCAGGGCCGGGGCGACGGTGTAGCCGGCGATGGGCCCGCCGGCGCTGGACGGGAGGTCGGGGCTGATGGCGGCGCCCCGGGTGAAGACGGCGGGATTGGCGGAATAGGCCAGGCCCGCGGGCGGGACCGCCAGGACCGTGACGGTGGCCGTGGCGGTGCGGGTTCCGGCGGAATTGGCGACTGTCAGGGTGTAGGTGGTGGTCGCCGCCGGGGAGACGTCCACCGAAGCGCCCGTGACGCTGCCCACGTTCTGGTCGATGCCCAGGCTCGTCGCCCCGGCGGAGAGCCAGGACAGGGTGCTGGTCTGGCCCACCGTGATGGTGGACGGCGAGGCGGTGAAGCTGGAGAGGGCCGGAGGCTGGACCACGGTGATGGTGACGGAGGCGTGGGCGGTGCCCCCGGCGCTGGTGGCGGTGAGGGTGTAGGTGGTGGTGGCCAGGGGGGTCACCGGGAACGGACCGCCGTTCGGGGACGCCACGATCCCCCCGGGAAGGCCCGTGGGCGCGGGGCTGATGCTGGCCGAGCTGAAGAAGTTGACGCCGCTCCAGCTCAGGGAGGTCGATTGGCCCAGGTTGATGGCAGGGGCGGCGGCGGTGAAGCTCACGATCACCGGTATCTGCGCGAAGTTGGCGGAGATCGCCATGCCAGAGGTGACGCCGGCCACCGTGAGCGGATTGGCGGTGGTGGCCGCGAAGCCGCCGGTGCCGGTCCAGTTGACGAAGCCGAAACCCGGCGACGGGTTGGCCTGCACCGGGCTGGTGGAGCCGCCGGAGGCCACGGTCTGGACCGTCGCCCCTGAGACCGAGCCGGCTCCCGCCGCCGCGAAGCTGACCTGGTAGTCGGCGACCACCCCAGCGCTGGCGGTCACGGCGTCCCCGGCGGCGTTGGTCACGGTCAGGGTGTAGCTGGTGCTGGCGGCCAGGGGCCCGGTCGATACCGGGACGCCGCTGGTGACCGAGCCGATGTTGCTGTCGATGGCGCCCGCGCCTCCGTAGAAGGTGGCTGTCAACTGGCTCGATCCGCCCGCGGCGATTTCGCCCGGGACCGCGGTGAAGGACTGGATGGCGGCCGGGGCCACCACGACGACCTGGACGGTCCGGCTCACCGGTCCGCCCACGCCGGCGGCGGTGAGGGTATAGGTGGTGGTGACCGGGGGGGATACGCTGACCGGGATGCCCGCGGTCACCGGGCCGACGTTGTTGTCGATGGCGGCGCTGTCGGCGTTCACGAACGCGGGGGTGAGGGTGGTGGCCGAGCCGGCGGTGATGGTGGTCCGGGCGGCGGCGAACCCGGTGATGGCCACGGCGGGCCCGGCGATGACGGTGGCCTGGGCGGTGGCGGTGTCCAGGGCGGCGTTGGTCACGGTCAGGGTATAGGTGGTGCTGGCGGCCAGGGGGCCGGTATCGACCGGGACGCCGCTGGTCACCGGGCCGATGCCGTGATCGATGCTGCCGGTGACGCCGGTGAAGGTCGCGGTCAGCTGGCTGGACCCTCCGGTCACCACGGTGCCGGGACTGGCCGCGAACGACTGGACCTGGGCCGGGTCGGCCACGACGACCGTGGCCGTCCGGGTTGCCGGTCCGCCCAGGCCGTTGACAGTGAGGGTGTAGGTGGTGGTGGCGGCGGGCGTGACGGTGAAGGCGGCGCCGGAGGTGACCGGGCCCACGCCCTGGTCGATGGCGGCGGAGGTGGCGTTCACGAAGCTGGCGGTGAGGGTGGTGCTGGTGCCGGCGGTGACCGGGCTCCTGGCCGGGGCGAACCCGGTGATGGCCACCGCGGGGCCGGCGGTGACGGTGGTCCGGGCGGTCACCGCGTCCCCGGCGGCGTTGGTCACGGTCAGGGTATAGGTGAGGCTGGAGCCCAGGGGGCCCGTGGCCACGGCCACGCCGTTGGCCACCGGCCCGATTCCCTGGTCCACGACCCCCGCGCCGCCCGAGAAGGCGGCCACAAGCTGGCTGGAGCCGCCCGCCGGCACCGTGGCTGGACTGGCCGAAAAGGACTGGATTTGGGCCGGGTCCACCACGACGACCGTGACCGTCCGGGTGGCCGGCGCGCCCAGGCCGTCGGCGGTGAGGGTGTAGGTGGTGGTGGCCGCGGGCGTGACGGTGAAGGCCGTGCCGGAGGTGACCGCGCCCACCCCCTGGTCGATGGTGGCGGCGCCAGCGTTGGCGAAGGTGGGGGTGAGGGTGGTGCTGGATCCGGCCGTGATCGTGGTCCGGGCGGCGGTGAACCCGGTGATGGCCGCCGCCGGCCCCACGCTGACGGTGACCGCGCCGGTCACCGACCCGCCGGCGTTGCCGGCGGTCAGGGTGTAGGTGGTGGTCGACGCCGGGGTGACCGCCAGGGCATTGCCGGCCACCGGGCCGATACCCTGGTCGAGGCTCAGGCTGGCTGCGCCGGTGACGGTCCAGTGCAGCATGCTGGTCTGGACGGCGGCGATGGGCGACGGGTCACAGGTGAAGGCGGTGATGACCGGGGCGGGCGGAAGCGCCCGGGCGTCCGCGCCGCCACCGCCGCAGGCGGCCGCGGCGAGCAGCAGGATGATGCCGGCCAGCCAGGCCAAGAGGTGAGTGCAGGGAGTCCGGGGCCTTGCCATCATGATGAATCCCCCTGGGCAGACGGACGTTGCCTGCAACTGATTCATCGGCTTGGGTTGCACCCGGTAGGAGACCCAGGGAGGGAAATTCTTCACATTCGTGGAATCTTCCCAGTCCACCGCTGTCGGCGAATCAACCCAGAGTGCGCAGTCCGGCGGGCGTCTGGATCCGGGCGATAAGGCCGGCAGGTTGGCCGGCGGTTGCCAGGGAAACCCTGAATTCGCCCTGGAAGCCAATGGCCCGCAGCAGGCCGAGGACCGCCTCCGGCTGGGCATGGAATCCCTCGAGCCCGGCCAGGGCGCAGCCGGATTCTGCCAGGAGCGTGGCCGGGTGCGGCTCGGTCCGCCACTGGATGAGGTTCGGGGCGACTCCGTCGAAGGGCAGCTCGCCCTGGTCCGGCAGGGTGATCTCCCAGCGCAGGGAGCCCCGCTCCATGGGCTCGACCCGCTGGTAGCAGGGGGAGGCCGCCGAGGCGGCGCGGATATCGCTGGTCCGGGCCACCCAGGCGGCGAGCCGGGGCGGATCCTGCCGGGTCCGGTCGAGCCGGAACCAGCGCGGGAATTCGGGCTGCCCGGCCTCCGGGTCCACCGCGATCACCTCCAGGTAGGTCATCGGCCCCAGCTTCAACAGGCAGTTATGGGTGCCCATGCGCGGATGCCGGCCTCCGGGCTGGGGGCTGACCCCAAGCAGGTCCCGGATCCAGGCCGCGCCCGCCGCCAGGGAAGGGGCGGTGACGACGAGGTGGTCGAGCTGGGCGTGGAGCATGGCGGTGGTCCTCAAGATGGGCGTGGTCCCCATGGTGGCGGCCCGCTCCCGGAGCCCTTCGGCGCGCCCCGCATCAGGGGCCGATGGGTCCGTTGCCCAGCGGCTTGCTGGTTCCGATCTTTTCCGGGGCGACCGGTCCCTTGCCCAGAGGCTTGGATTTCTGCCGCTCGGTCTCGGCCTTCTCGGTGGCGCTGGACAGCACCACGATGGAGATCCGCCGGTTCTGCGGATCCTTGGGATCGTGGTTCTCCAGGGGCACGCTGGCGGCGTAGCCGGTGACCCGCTGCACCTGATCGGGCCGGAGTCCCGAGGCCTCCAGCACCCGCCGGGCGCTGTTGGCCCGGTCGGCACTCAGCTCCCAGTTGGTGTAGGTCTTGCCCGGGTAGCTGACGGCGTCCGTGTGGCCGCCGATGAGGATGTGGTTGGGCAGCTTGCCCAGTTCCTGGGCGATCTCCTTGAGAATGGAGAGGGTGTAGGGCTTGAGCTTGGCCGATCCGGAGTCGAACAGCACCTGCTGCAGCTTGTCCTGGATCTGGATGCGCAGGCCCTCGTCGGTGAACTCGAAGCTGATCTGGTCCTTGAATGCCTCCAGCAGCTTGTCCTCATTGAAGGCCTTGGAGATGGCCGAGGCAGTCTCCTCCATGCGCTGGCGCTCCGCCTCGCCGGTGTCGTCGACCACCACCGGCCCGCCCCCCTCGTCGCCGCCCGCCTTCATGCCCTTGCCCCCGGGCAGGATGCCGGACTTCTGGACTGCGTACTCGGTGAGGATCGCCTTGCCCTTTTCGGTGTTGAAGAAATCGGGATCCTGGAACATCCCGGCGATGCCGGCCTTGGTGTTGGTGGTGGTGGAGTTGAGCAGCCACATGAGGAGGAAGAAGGCCATCATGGCAGTCACCAGGTCGGCGTAGGCCACCTTCCAGGCGCCGCCGTGGGCGGCGGCGTGGCCCCCCTTCTTCTTGACGAATTTGACTTTTACTTCGGGTTGCTGCTCGGCCATGGAATCGGCTACCTGGGCTTGATCTGGCGGACCACTTCTTCGAGCTCCTGGGAGCCAGGGCGCTCGGGAGATGGGATGTTGCGCCGGGCGAACTCCACCGCCGTCACCGGCGCCGCGCCGTTGCCGAAGGCCACCAGGCCGGCCCGGATGGCGTTGAAGAAGTGCCCGTCGGCCGCGTTGACCTGGTCGATATTCTTGGCCAGGGGGCCGAACACGCCGTAGGAAAGGAAGATGCCCAGGAAGGTGCCCACCAGGGCCGAGCCCACGTGGCCGCCGATGACGTTGGGCGGCTGGTCCAGGAAGCCCATGGTGATGACCACGCCCATGACGCAGGCGACGATGCCGAAGGCCGGCAGGGCGTCGGCCATGACGTTCACCGCGCCCCCCGGGGCCGCGGCCTCGGCGTGGTGGACGTCCAGGTCCATGTCCATGACCTGGTCGATCTCATCGATCTTGGCCGAACCGTTGATCAGCAGCTTGAGCGAATCGCAGAAGAAGTCGAGGGCGTGGTGGTCATGCAGCATGGCGGGGTATTTCTTGAAGATGGAGGAGCTGTGGGGGTCGTTGACATCCTGCTCCAGGGCCAGCAGGCCGCCCTTCTTGATGTTCACGTAGACTTCGTACTGGAGCATGAGCGACTCCATGTACACCGCCTTGGTGTAGACGCTGCCCTTGAGCGGCTTGGCGATGTTGGCCACCACCGACTTGATGGTGTTCATGGAGTTGCCTGCCAGGAACGAGCCGATGGCGGCGCCCAGCAGGACCGTGCCTTCGGCCGGCAGCGGCTCCAGGAGGATCTTGATCTTGCCGCCCTCCATGGTGTAGCCGGCCAGCACCGAGCCGAAAACCACAATCAGACCGATAATGAAAAACATTTACGAAACTCCCTCTTCTTCGTTTCGGAATCCTGGTCAAACTCTTAAATCTAACCGAGAAAAGCACCTGGGTCTGGCATCATGGAGTCTCTTTTCGCGGGACCCGCCGGCGCCCAGGCATGACGGCGCCCGGTTCCCGACCGGCACAGGGGATCTCCATGGATCATCGACAGGAACCAGACAACGTTTTTTTGCAGGGAACCCGCATCGCGCCCAAGGGGATCCGGCCGGGAATGCCGATCTCCGAGCTGGTGGACCAGACCTTCCTGGCCTACAACGGCGGCCGCCTGGCCGAAGGCGCCCGGCTCCTGACCCAGAAGATCCTCAAGCCGGACGTGACCCTGGGGGTGACCCTCACCGGCGCCCTCACCCCCGCGGGACTGGGCTGCTCCTGCCTGGTGCCGCTGATCCAGGCGGGCTGCATCGACTGGATGATCTCCACCGGCGCCAACCTCTATCATGACACTCACTTCGCCCTCGAGCTCGCCCTGCACCGCGGCTCCCCGTTCCATTCCGACCAGGCGCTCCGAGACGAAGGGGTGATCCGGATCTACGACATCCTGTTCGACTACAACGTGCTGCTGGATACGGACGCCTTCTACCGGGAGCTGATCAAGGCCCCGGCCTTCCAGCGCGCCATGAGCACCGCCGAGTTCCACCACCAGGTGGGCGAGGCGCTGTTCCTGCGGGAGCAGGCCCTGGGCACGGGCACGCTTTCCGTCCTGTCGGCCGCCTTCCAGTGCGGGGTGCCGGTCTACACCAGCAGTCCCGGGGACAGCAGCATCGGCATGAACGTCGCCGCCATGGCCCTGGAGGGCAACCGCCTGGCCTTCGACGTGAACGCCGATGTGAACGAGACCACCAGCATCGTCCTGGACGCCAAGCTCAGGGGCGGCAAGAGCGCCGTCTGGATCCTGGGCGGGGGCAGCCCGAAGAACTTCATCCTGCAGACCGAACCGCAGATCCAGGAAGTCCTGGGCATCGACGAGCGCGGCCACGATTATTTCTTCCAGGTGACCGACGCCCGCCCGGACACCGGCGGCCTGTCCGGCGCCACCCCGGCCGAAGCGGTAAGCTGGGGCAAGATCGACCCGGAGCAGCTCCCGGACGCGGTCGTCTGCTATACCGACAGCACCATCGCCCTGCCTCTGCTCACCGCCTACGTGCTGGAACGGAGCGGACCCAGGCCGCTGAAGCGGCTTTACGACCGGCGGCTGGAGCTCATGGAGCAGCTGCGCACCCAGTACGCCACCCGCGGCCGGCAGAGCGGCGCTCCCACCACCCAGCGGGACCGGGGCCAGGACACCTGGCCCTGCGGCACGCCCAAGGGGGGCCAAGGCTGAGAGGTTCCCCTGCAGCCTGCTTTCGGTCATGCTATTTACAAGATCTGGTGAATCGTCTCCGGATCTGGTTCCTTGGCCGGCGACGGTGGCGGTCAGGTTTTGGATCCTTCCATCGTTCTGGCAATGACCGTCGGGGCGGCCCTGAATGTCCCCGCGGAATGGGAGGAAGTCCATGACCGGATCCAGCGTGCCTTGGCCCATGGGGCCCCAGGCCCCGGTTTTCTTTCAGGGCTGGCACCCGTTCGCCGCGGACCAGCTCGCGGCCGGTTTCGCCGGAGCGGGCGGGGCGGGGGTGATCCGGGTTCCGGCCTTCCCCGACATGGAGAGCCTGTCCCGGCGCCTGCGCGAGGCCTGCCATCCCGGCAAGGGCCATGTGGGGCTGGACCTGCGGGGCGTGCTGGGTGAATTCTCGGCCCGCCTGGACACCGCAGCGCACAACCTGGCCAGCTTCCTGATCCATGAATCGGACCTCATGCCCGAGCGGCTCGAAGCCCTCAGGGCCTGGGGCCTGCCCCGGCTGGTGGTGGTGCGGGACGGCGAGGAGGCCGCGGCGGCCCAGCACGGAGGCGCCTCGGCGCTGATGGCGGCCGAGGGCGAAGGCTTGGCGGACCGGCTCATGCGCATGATCAAGGCCAGTTCCCTGCCTTGCTTCGCGCCGGTGGCGGGCAATGCCGAGGAGGGCCGCGATCTCCTGGCCCGGGGCGCCTCCGGGCTGCAGCTGCGCTCCCCATCCCTGCTACGGGCCGGCGCCGCCGAGTTCCTGAGCGGGTTCCGCAAGCGCCTGGCCGACGCCCTGGGCACGACCGCGTTCGAAAGCCTGGTGGAAAAGCCGGCGCCGGCCCTGCCTTCGCTCAAGATCCGCAACCTGGAAGTGCCCTACCCCATCATCCAGGGCGGCATGGGGATCGGCGTCTCCTGGGACCGGCTGGCGGGCAACGTCGCCCGCACCGGCTGCGTCGGCATCGTCTCCGCCATCGGCACCGGCTACCGCTATCCCGGCCTGGCCAGGACCCGGGCCGGCCGCCCCGATCAGCCGGAGAACCTGCAGAACACCGAGGCGCTCCAGCGGATCGTCAAGGACGCACTGCGGATCGCCGGCGGCCACGGCGCCGTCGGGGTCAACATCCTTTGCGCGATCAATGAATATGAGCGAGTGGTGCGGGAATCGGTGGAAGCCGGCGCGCAGCTCATCATTTCCGGTGCCGGGTTGCCCCTCGCCCTGCCCGACTATGTCGGCGACCGGGACGTGGCGCTGGTGCCCATCGTCTCCTCCGCCCGGGCCCTGAAGCTCATCTGCAAGACCTGGGACCGCAAGTTCAACCGCCTGCCGGATGCGGTGGTGCTGGAAGGCCCCGAATCCGGCGGGCACCAGGGCTTCTCCCTGGAGCAGTGCGCGGATCCGCTGTTCTCCCTGGACGCCCTGCTCCCCTCGGTTGTCCAGGAGCGCGACCAGTGGGGCTCCTTCCCGGTGATCGCCGCCGGGGGCGTGTGGGACCGGGCCGACATCGACCGGCTGATGGCCGCCGGCGCCGGCGGGGTGCAGATGGCCACCCGCTTCATCGGCACCTTCGAGTGCGACGCCCACCAGAACTTCAAGGAAGTGATCCTCCAGTCCAGCCGGTCCACCATCGCCCTGCACGGCTCCCCGGTGGGCATGCCGGCCCGGGGGGTGATGACCGCCCTGCACCGCCGGATCGTCGAAGGCACCGCACCCAAGATCAAGTGCATCAGCAACTGCGTTGCCCCCTGCGACCGCGGCAAGGGCGCCGTGAAGGTCGGCTACTGCATCGCCGACAGCCTGGGCGACTCCCGGGGCGGGGACCTGGAATCGGGACTGTTCTTCACCGGCAGCAACGGCTGGAAGCTGGACGACCTGATCCCGGTGCGCGACCTGGTGGGGGAGATCACCGAGGACTACGGCCTCGACCAGCTGGCCCGGTTCGAGGCCTGAGCGCCGGGTCCCCTCAGCGGGCGTTGCCGGTGAGCATGAAGGCGGCCCAGTAGTACGGGTGGGGGTGCCTGGCGCGGACCGCCTGCTGGGCCTGGCGCAACGCGCCCGCCTTGTCCTGGCCGGCCAGCCGGGTATAGAAGTCCACCATCAGCTCCTTGGTGGACTCGTCGTCCACCTGCCAGAGGCTGGACAGGATGGAGCGGGAGCCGGCATACAGCAGGCCGCGGGTGAAGCCGACCACGTCATCGCCGCTGGAGACGCTGGAAAGCGCTGTCTCGCAAGCGCTCAGGGTGACCAGATCGGCGTCCAGGTCCAGGCGGTAGAGGTCGGAGACCCGCAAAGTGCCCGGGGTCCGGGCCGTGTCCGCCAGGAACAGCGCTGAATCCAGCGGTCGCGCTTCATCAAAGTGGCCGTGGGCGGCCAGGTGGATGAGGCCGTAGCGGCCACCCTGGAGCGCCTCGGCGGTGGCGGCCTTGCCCAGGCGCAGGTCCGGCCTCGGCAGGATGCGGGCCAGTGCCTGGCCCTCTTCCCGGGCGAAGGGCAGGTCCAGGGCCGGATCGCCCAGGTCGGGGTCGCCCAGGATCAGGGCGTTCTCGATCGGTCTGCCCGGTTTCAGGAAAGCGAGGACGGTGGCGCTGGGCAGAATGCGGAGGGTAAAGCGGTCGAGCAGCGGGGCTTCCGGGGAACCCAGGGCGCAGAAGGGAACGTAATGGAGCACGCCGTGGGGGACGATGATCAGCTTCTCCGTGCGGATCCTGGCCTGCACCGGGTCCAGGATCATCCGGCTGAGCGCCTCGATGGCCGGGCCCACGGCTTGCGGCCTGCGGGGATCGGTGAGGGTCTGGCGCAGCCGCAGGACCGTTGCGTTCAGGTCGCCGGCCGGCAGCGGGACCGCGGCCAGGGCGTCCCGGGTCACCACGAAGGCCAGCCACTGGGAACCCGCCGCATAGTATTCCAGCAGAGTCTCGTCCGGGGCCAGGCGGGCCTGGAGGGCCGGCGCCGAAACCTCCGGAACGCTCACCAGGGAGGCCAGCTCCGGAGCCTTGCGGACCAGGTCGGTCCGCAGCGTGAGGGCGATGCCGCGGGTGCCGGCGGGCGCGGCCGGATCGTGGATCGTCGTCAGCTCCCGATCGGCCTCGCCCAGGCTGGCAACGGCCTGGTCCAGGTCCGCGGTGCGGGCCAGGCGCTTCTGGGACGCCAGAAGATCCACCAGGGCGCGGCCCTTGGCCCGCTCGGCGAACTCGAACGCCGCCCCGGGCCGCCCGGTCCGCACCAGGAGCGCGGTCAGCTCCTGGTAGCAGGCCTGCTTGTCGCCGACGAAGCCGATCCGGCCGGCCTCGGTGCCGATGGAGGCCCGCTGCGCCTCGATCACCGTCACGGACTTGCGCAGCAGGTCTTCGGCCAGGGCGTCCTGACCCTCCCGCACGGCGATCTTCGCCCGGTCCAGGAGCACCGGCCAGTGCAGCCCGCCGACCTCGGCCAGGTGCGGCTGGGCCAGCAGGCGGTCGTAGCCGGCCTTGGCCTCGGCCAGACGGCCGGTCTCGAACTGGCATTTGGCCTGCAGGAAGGCCAGCGGAATGGTCTGGAAGGTATTGTCGTAGAAGAGGCTGGCCAGGCCATGGTACTCGGCCCTGGGATCCTGGAGGGCGGCCAGGGCCCGGTCGAAACGGCCGAGGGCCACCTGCACCCGGGCGATGGCGGTGTATTTCTCCGGCCCGTTGATGCTGGCGCCGATGTCGAGGGCCTCGAGCCGGGCCAGGGCCTCCTCGGCTTCCCGGGGATGGTGGAGCAGGGCCTGGGCGACGCCCAGGGCGCTTTCGGTGTCGATGCTGAAGCTGACCAGGAAGTTGTTGGTGGCATAGTCCTGGCGGGCGAGGATGGCCCGGGCGGCCTGGGCCTGCTTCAGGGCCTGGAGCGGATCGCCCAGGTCCAGCAGGGCGTTGGCGCGCATGAAATGGGGCATGGCCGACAGCTCGCCGCCGAACATGCGGTTGTCGCCGCCCTCGATCTGGGTCTGCCATTGGTCGCAGACCGGGAACAGCCGGGCGTAGTTCCGGGTTTCGGAATAGGCACCGGCGAGGAACATGAGCTGGGAGGATGGCACCGGCTCGTGCCGGTCGAGCTTCGGCTGGAGCGTGCGGATCACCGCGAAGTGTTCCTGCTTCTGGGCCATGCGGGCCAGGTTGATGTCCAGCACGGACGGCATGCCGCAGCTGGTCAGCAGGCATAGCAGAAGGCCGGCCCTGAGGCGTTGGCCGGTTCGGCTGCTCATCTCGGCTCCTTGGGATGAGTTGGATGATAGCAAATCCGGGCCCGGTGCTGCTTCAGAACCTCCAGACCAGCAGGCAGGCGTCCTCGCGCCCGGACAGCGGAATCCGGCGCCAGGGCTCCTGGCCCGGGACGGCGAAGGTGTTGCTCACCAGCAGGCTGCCCGGCTTCATCTCCCGCACCGCCTTGGCCCATAGCGCCGGCATGGGCGCGGGTGACAGGAAGGCGTAGACCACGTCGTACTCGCAGAGCTCCTCGCGCCAGAGGCTGCCCCAGCGGATCCGGCAGTTGCCGCGGCAGGGCAGGGTGCGCAGCCAGGCTATGAGGCAGGTGAGGGGAGACGCCTCCACCCCGTGGAAGCTGGCGTCCGGACGTTGCCGGGCCAGGAAGGCCAGGGGGCCGCCCAGTCCGGCGCCCAGGTCCAGGAACCGGGCGGCGCCCGCCGGCACCAGTCCCAGCAGCGCCTCCCAGGCATTCCGGTTGGAGTTGTAGAGCGGCACCCGGGTCAGGATGCCGCCGCCGTAGACCAGCAACAGTGCCACCAGGGCGGCCGGCCACACCCAGCCCGGGGCCGGGTGCCGCAGCAGCAGCACCACCAGCCAGGGGAAGCCGAGCAGGAACGGGATCCACCGGCGGGACAGGGCCAGGCTCTGGCCGGTGCCCACCGCCAGGGTGCCCACCAGCCACACCGCCATCGCCCCCCTGAAGACCCGGGGCAGCAGCCCGGCGTGCAGCGCCAGGGCCAGGAAGCCGAAGGCCACGGCCTGGGCCAGGAAGGCGCGGAAGATGGGCGGCCATGAGCGCATCTGGTCAGTATAGTGGAGCATGACCTGCATCGGCCGTTTCGCGCCTTCCCCCACCGGTGAGCTCCATCTCGGCAATCTGCGCACCGCCCTGGCGTCCTGGCTTTCCGCCAGGGCCCGGGGCGGGCGCTGGGTGATCCGCATGGAGGACGTGGACGGCCCCCGCTGCCGGGGCACCCTGGGCGAAGCCCAACTGCGGGACCTGGCGGCCCTGGGCCTGGAAAGCGACGGCCCGGTGCTCTGGCAGTCCAGGCGCCACGCCGCCTACCAGGCGGCGCTGCAGGCCCTGTTCCAGGCCGGGAGCCTGTATCCGTGCCTGTGCACCCGCAAGGACCTGGCCACCCTGGGTTCCGCCCCCCACGGGGAGGACGGGCTGCGGCCCTACCCGGGCACCTGCCGGAACCGGCCGCTGCCGTTCCTGCGGCCGGACGCGCTGCGTTTCCGGCTTCCGGCGGGCCCGGTGGCCTGGACCGACCTGGCCCTGGGCGCCCAGGACGACGATCCTTCCCTGCTCACCGGCGATCCGCTGCTGCACCGCCGGGACGGGTGCTACGCCTACCACCTGGCGGTGGTGGTGGACGACGGCGCCCAGGGGGTCACCGAGGTGGTCCGGGGCACCGACCTGCGCGGCGTCACCGCCACCCAGATCCGGCTGCAGGAGGCCCTGGGCCTGGTCCGCCCGGCCTACGGGCACCTGGGCCTGGTGACCGGCCCCGGGGGAGCCCGGCTGGGCAAGCGGGACGGGGCATTGGGGCTGGCGCTCCTGGCCCACCGGGGCATCTCCACGCCGGCGGTCCTGGGCTGGCTGGGCTGGAGCCTGGGCTGCCTGGACCGGCCGGAGCCGGCGGCGCTGGCCGACCTGCTGCCGGGGTTCAGCTGGGAGCGGGTTCCGGTGGGACCGGTTCCGGTTCCCGCGCAATGGTTCAAATGAAGGGATGTCAGGCCCCAGTTGGGCGAGGATGGCCCTGGAGGCACCCAAGCGATGTTCCATGCAGGCCAACCCAATATATTAGGTAATTACCCTTGTTTTGCCTAAATTACCTAGTATATTAGGTATATGATGAACCTGACCTCCCTGGGCGAGCAGATCGCCGCCAGACGCAAAGCGCTGGGTCTGACCCAGGCCGTCCTTGCCCAGAAGGCAGGTGTCGGGCGGTCCACGCTTGAGGCTCTCGAGAACGCCCGCCTGGGCGAACTGGGTTATGCCAAGATCACCAACATCCTGACGGCGATCGGACTGGAACTGAGACTGCAGGAAGTGGGAGCGCGCCGGCCCACGCTGGAAGACCTCCTGGACGAGGATCGTGATGCTCAAGGCCTGGACCGACAACACTGAGGCCGGACTGTTCGACCGCCATGGCGAGCGGGGCAGTACGTTCGCGTACCTGCCGTACGCAACGCCCGCCCGTGCGGTTTCGGTGACCATGCCGGTCAGGCTTGAGTCGTGGAGCGTGCCGTTCGGCCTGCCTCCGGTCTTCGAGATGAACCTGCCCGAAGGCGCGTTGCGCGAACGGCTCCGGCTCGCCTTCGCCAAGGCCACCGGAAGGTTCGGCGATTTCGACCTGCTCGCCATCACCGGCCGCTCCCAGGTCGGCCGCGTCCGGTTCACGGGCAACCGGGAGTCCCTGCGCGATGAGGTGCCTTTCCAGTCGGTCGATGAAATCCTCGAGCGCCGACGCGACGGCGAGCTGTTCCGCTATCTGCTCGAGAAGTTCGCGTCCTTTTCCGGCATCAGCGGTGTCCAGCCGAAGATCCTGCTCCGGGATGAAAATGCGTTCGTCGCGGGGGAGCACGCCGGCCACCGCCTCTCACCGAGCTTCAAGGGCGCGACGCACATTCTGAAATTATGGGAACCAAACGAATACCCGCAATTGGCGGCCAATGAATTCTTCTGCCTTACGGTCGCGCGCGCCTGCGGGCTGGACGTGCCTCCGTTCCGGTTGGCCGAAGACGGCGCAGCACTCCTCATCGACCGCTTCGATCTGCGCATGGACGGGACCTATCGTGGATTCGAGGATTTCTGCGTGCTCAACGCGCGCCGGACGGACGAGAAATACCGAGGCTCCTATGAGACCTCAGTCATGAAGCGCTTCCAGCAATTCGCAGACCCGACGCAGTCCAACGACGACATGGAGAAGCTGTTCACCCTGATTTCGCTGAACTGCGCGCTTCGTAACGGTGACGCCCACCTCAAGAACTTCGGGGTCGTGTACGACGACGTCCAGGGCGGATCGAGACTCGCTCCCGTCTATGACCTAGTGACGACCTCGGCGTATTTGCCCAAGGACAGCATGGCGCTCACTCTCAACGGCTCCACCCGCTGGCCGAGCGCGAAAGAACTCAGGCGCCTGGGGGAAACCCGCATGGGCAGGACGCCCGCGAAGGTCCGTCAGGTGCTGCAGAAAATAGACGGAGCCATGGAACAGACCAGGATCGAGGTTCGCGCGCACATGCGACAGCATCCCGAATTCGCGGAGATTGGCGAGCGGATGCTGCAGGAATGGGAAAAGGGACGCACCCTGTCGTTGCGCGGCTGAGCTGTGCCCGTCCGCTTCACGGGCGAAGCTCCCGTCCGGGCCGGTCGCGGTTCCCGCGGGATGGGGCTAAGGGGCGAAGCTCCTCAGGTTGTCCGGCACCGCGTCGACCGTGAGGGTGAGGTTGCCCGGTTCAAACTCGTTGAGACGCAGCGCCTTCTGGGCTTCCGGGAGGTTGCGCAGGGGGTCGCCGACGATCGCCTGCACGAACACGTTGGACAGCGGACTGGCCTTGCGCTCGGAAAGCAGTTCGAATTTCCGCTCCATGCCTCGGCTCCTTGGGGTGCGGCATTGACTCGATAATAATAAAATTTTAATAACATCATTCAAGGTCAGGCCGGGACCAGGGACCCAGGCTGAGCCTTTTGGCTTGATGGGTGGAGGCTCAGGGACCTTCCCGTGGCTCACGCAGCTCCGCGAAGACGCGGTCCCTGCACTCCGGGCAGATGCCGTGAGTGAACCTGGCATCGGTCCGCTCGCTGATGTATTGCTCGACCTGCAGCCAGTACTGCTGGTCGTTCCGGATTTTTTTGCAGTAGCTGCAGATGGGGATGATGCCTTCCAGGGTGCGGACCTGTTCCAGGGTCTCCTGAAGCTCCCGGATGGTCTCCTCCTTCTGGGACTGGGTGACCCGGAGGGCTTCCTCAGTATGCTTCTGGTCGGTGATGTCATAGAACCAGAAGGCGATTCGCGGCTTGTTGTCGAAGTTGACTTCGTGGGCGGACATCAGCGTCCAGCAAGGCTTGCCGCCTGCGCCTCGCAACCGCACCTCGAGGCTTCGCACGGCGCCGCCGGCCTGGATCTGCTTCAAAGCATGCTCGTAGGGTCCGAGGCTCTCGAAAATGGCGTCGGATCGCGTGTACCTGACGTCCGGGAACAAGCGGCCCAGAAGCTGGATCATGGGGTCGTTGATGAAGTAGATCGTTCCCGCCTCGGGATCGACGATCATCACCGCCGCGCTGGTCAGGGTGAGGATGTCGTGGAGATTGCGTTCCATGCGCAGGAAGGTCTGGACCATCTTGCTCTCGAACCTGGCGTCCTTGGGATTTGCCTCGCCGTCGCGGCCCCTCACCGGCTGCCAGGTGGGAAAACCGGGAATGGGGACGTTCCCGCAGGCGAAGGAAACCACACCTCCCTTCGCGTTGACATAGGGGAGCAGAAGCCGGCACCAAGTGGTGGTGCGGAGTCTGGGGGAGGAGATGACCTCCGTATAGAGCGGTTCGCGCCGTGCCGAAGAGGCCAGGTAGCTGGAGGCGTAGAGCAGGGAATACTCCGTGAACGAGGCCATGTCCACGGTGGTCCTGCCCGTCCAGTTGATGTACGCGTGGGCAGCGAGTTCCTCCCCGTAGTGCCGGTAGCGGAAGGACCGGCCGTCCTCCAACAGGTCCAGGAACATCATGACGGACGCGAGTTCGCCATAGGCCTCGGGCTGGCAGTCCTCCACGGAGGGCAGGTCCCGGTCTCCCGCATGGGCCTTCCACAGGGCGTGCATGGCCACCAGGCGCCCGTCGGGCATCGAGGCCACCTCGGGCAACCACGTGCAGCGGGGCTCCGGCAGGTCCCACTGGTCCAGCAGGTCCACCACAGGCTCCAAGTCTCCCTTGATCCAGGCAGGCACCAGCCGGTGGATAATGGCCTCCTGGCCTGCGGTGTAATCGGGATGCTTTCGTCGGGTCGACATGACTCGATAATAGTCCAGGCGGCTCAAAGTTACGCCTCCCGGTGCTTTTTCACCTGGACACCAACGTTCTCGTCGAGCTGCGGCGGGAATAACCAAGGACCATCGCCAACCTCCGTTTTCCCCGAATGGCCGTAGGATCGATCGGGGCACGGGTAAACCGTTACGGCGTCAATTCCATTTCCCATCATCCGAATACACAGCCAAAGGGTAATCAAGATCGCTGTCACCAGCTAGGTATACACCATATTTTTCTAAATATATAGAAAGCTCTTTATTTTCGAATATTCCATGAAGATGACCATTTTTGCTAACAGTAAATTCATTGTTGTCAGGACATTTTAATGCCTTGGGTCCCGAAAATTGGCTTGATTTGTCATCGAGATCAGACAAAACAAAAGACGTTGCTCTCCCTTCAGAGAGTTTGGATGTCAGGCCCGGATTTCTGGTCAAATGGAAATCCTTCACCATATCCATTGCCGCACCAACGTAGGATGGGACATCATAGAGATCTGCCGTGTCGTTGACGTCGTCATGCTCTGGATTTTTCCAAAACCAGTCAATATCGCATCCTGGAAATGCTGGTGGTTCCGGGTCCTTGGTTTTGCGATAACCCTCCTTGGCAATCTGCCACGACCAATACATGAGGTATTGAATTTTTGGTGTCCTGTTTCCAATTGCGCTAAAGGTAAGGCCTGATTTCGATTCAGCTAAATCTTTCATAAGTTTTCTTATTTTTCCTTGAAATTTATCTTCCAAATCTTCAAATTTGAACGGTTTATTTGTTGCATAAGCAGAGTAGCGCGATCCGCTGACCGCAGCAGTGCCTAGTCCGGGGGCAAGAGCGGCGATGAGGAAGGCCGCGATAACCATTCTCATGATCTACCTCCTTTGTTTAATCCTAATGAATTGTATTTGGTATATCCGGATCTACTTCATATCCAAGGTACCAAGCAAAACGAGTTATTATCTTTTGTGAACGCGATTCAATACATTCAATATTGAGTTCTTCGGAAGAAAAATAATGAATTATTATATATTCATTTTTATTGTAAATCAATTTGAATTGTTTTGGATTCTGGGTCCTAAATAATTTGCACTCGGGTTTGATGGCAAAACCTATGCATGGTAATTGTTTGAGATCAGTGCCCGGGGCTGGATCAACCAATCCAGTGTATGTTACATGGGTAGTTGGGTTGATATTTGGAGTAATGAATATTCCTGGAAAATTGTTGTTGAGTTCAATTTCTTTCCTTAATTCAATTTCTGACAATGGTCTAATATTGGTAATTTTGGCAAATCCACCATCTAATGTGAGGTAAATAAAACCATTTTTAATATTCATTTTATTCCCAAAGCAGTGTAGTCTATTGACCCCCTTGGCGGTAACGGTGATCATGCCAACCAGTGGGCTATCCAGCCTATTCAGGGTGCCATCAACGCGATCTTCTATTGTTTCTTTGATTCCGTTTTTTTGTAATGTGGTTGATTTTTTAGGAACATCAGTGGCCGTTATCGGACCAATGATTGCTGCAGCCACTAACCAATTTGCGTACACCATATGAAGCTCCAACGACATGTAATGCCATGTTACTGCCATCTCTTGGTTGGCTAGATATTGTTGTTATTTCTCCTCCTTTATTTTTGATTCTTAGTTCTCCGACCCATGAGATCACCATATCGATCGCTTTCCCTAAGCTATGCCTTGATGCTCTAGCCGGCTTGGACGTAATTGTGTATCCAACAACCATGTCTCTAGCCGCATTGATACATGTTTCAAGTTGATGAACATGTTTATGCTCATTATTATAGCAACCGGAAATGGTACATGGAACCCAATGCCCATCACTCCAGTACCACAATATTTCCACCGTCTTATCTTCATAAGCAGGGACCGATGGAGGGAACCACGTCCATGGACAATCAGATGATAAATTATTCTCAACACATGGTTTTATTGTTCTTAGAAAATATTTTTCTTTAAATATTTGCCATGACCAATACATCAAATATTGCCTTTGGTCTGGTCGCATTGTTGAAGCGATTTTGACGTTTGCTCCTGCATCGCGCAGTGCATCGATAAAATTCCTCGCGCTGGGCCTGAAATCGGCATGCAAATGGTTCAATGAATTTGATCCAAAGAACCTTGGGCACCAGTGAGCCCCGCTTGGTTCTTCCTCTGCGTGTCCACCGATCCCGATAGCCAGGGATAGGAGGAACGCCATGCTCCGTCGCATCATCACCTCCGGTAATCGTTGTAATGCATGTCGATTGGCGTTTCCCGAGGATGCAAGAGCCTCCAAGACTGCCACCCAAAGCAGTACCGGGAAGTCATACCCTGGATGACCAAAGGCGATCCTGGGTTCCTGCGGGGTCCGAATCATTTTGGCCATAGGTTTGCCCGTACCTGTTCAGGTAGGTTGGACCATCGGATCGAAGGTCTGCCAGCGGAGGATGGCCAAGTCTCAGGCCTTCCCCTGTGTCCCGCTCAGGCGAAGCTGCCATCCGGGCCGGTCAGCCGGGCGCCGTCCCAGTGGCACTGGATCAGTCTGGCATGCCTGCAATCGGAGAACCGGCCGGGCCGGAAGCCGGCCACGCACATGCCGCCGGGGCGCCGGACGCTCGCGTAGACGATGCCGTTCCCGCCCCCGGCGCGGATCTGGGCCCCGAAGGCCTGGGCGGGGCCATAGCGGGAAAGGTCGGGACCGTAGGCCCGCAGGCCCTTCGGCACCGAGACGAGGTTGCCGAAGGGCGCCCGGAGCCGCTCGTTGGTGAGGCTTTCGATTTCGTAGCGTTCTTCCCGTTCCCCGTCGTCTGTGATGCCCTGGAAGACGTCCGCGCCCGGATTCCGGGTCGCCACCAGCCGCCAGCAGGTTGCCTGGGCGAAGGCCGCGATCAAGCTCAGCCGCCCATCTGGCCGTCCAGGTAGACGCGCACCTCGCGCTGGGCGGTGATGCCGCCCGCGACCATCAGCTCCAGGGCGGTCCGTCCGCCGAAGAGGGGGGCGCTGTTGGGCCGCTTGACCCAGCCGTCGGCGGTGGTCGGGAGCAGGACATGGAGGTTCTTGTGGATGCCCAGCAGGTGGGAGATCCGCTCCAGCTGGTCGACGGTGAGCAGGGCGTCCTGCTCCCGCTTCCAGCGCTGCAGGGTGGAACGGCTGATGCCGCCCAGCAGGGCCTGCTGCTCGGCTCCGGCGACGCCCCAGCGCTCGGCGATCTTGAAGAAGGCGCGGATGGCGGGGCCGGAAAGGCGTTCGAGGTCCGCCTGATCCTTCTGTCGGCCGTTGTGGGGAGGAACCGCCGCGCTGGGAGTCATATGACACCTCAACGATCAAAATCGGTCCAAAGAAGCCCACGTCAAGCCGTCGCGGAACCACGACGAGGCAAGGCCCGGCGACAGCCGGGCCTTGCCTCGCTTGCAGCTTGACCGGAACTAGGCCAGGGCGTTGACCTTGAGGGTCAGGCGGCTCTTGTAGCGGTTGGCGGCGTTCTTGTGCAGCACGCCCTTGCGGCAGGCCTTGTCGACCACGCCCAGGGTGGTGGGCAGCAGGGACGCGGCTTCGGCCTTCTTCCCGGCGGCGACGGCGACCAGGAACTTCTTGAGCGCGGTCTTCAGCGTGGACCGGTTGGCGCGGTTGCGCAGGCGGGCCTCCACGTCATGGGCGGCTTTCTTGACTGCTGACTTGTGATTGGCCATGAATCCGATCTCCTGCCCTTAGGGCTTCCGTGCACAGTTGGGTTCACCCCTTGAGGCGAACAATCATGATATCCCAAGATCCCCAGCGTTCAAGCAGAAAGAGTGGGCGAAAGCGCGGCCCGCCCCTTGAAAAAAAATAATCCGGGGGACCGGTTCCTGGTCCGGCATAAGTGGGCCTTGCAAAATGCCCGGAAACGCATCGGCCGGACGGCCCCGGCACCCCAACTTGGCCCTTCCCGAGAAGCCATCCTTCCTTCATGCTGGTTGGAGGCCCCTGGCTTCCGGATGAAGGATTGTCATGGAGCGTTCAAGAAAATCTTTTCAGCAGGCCTTGGCGGAAGCTCTGCCGGGGCAGGAGATCACCCTGGACCGGCCGCGTTCCGGCGATCTGGGCGATTTCGCTTTCCCCTGCTTCCGCGCGGCCAAGGCCCTGGGCCTGAATCCGCAGCAGCTGGCCAAGGACCTGGCCGGCAGGATCAGCATTGAAGGGGCGGAACTGGTGGCCGCCGGCCCCTACCTCAACCTGAAGCTCCGGCCCGCGGTCCGGGCCCGGCTGGTGCTGGAGGCCCTGCTCGGCACGGTCCCTTACGGCAGCGCGCCGGAGCACGGCGAGACGGTGCTGGTGGAGTACAGTTCGCCCAACATCGCCAAGCTGTTCACCATCGGGCACCTGCGCTCGACCATGATCGGCCACTCGCTGGCCCAGGTGAACCGCTTCCTGGGCTGCAGGGTGATGCGGCTCAACCACCTGGGCGACTGGGGCACCCAGTTCGGCACCATGCTGGCGGCCTACAAGGCCTGGGCCGAGCAGGACAATCCCAGGCTGGAGGAGGACTTCCCCTGGGCCGACGAGATCCCTGAAAAGATGCGCTCCCCGCTCTACCGGCTGTTCCAGCTGTATGTGCGGTTCCACGCGGCGGAGGAGCAGGATCCGGCCCTGCACGAGGAGGCCAAGGCCTGGTTCGTGCGCCTGGAGGAGGGCGACGCCGAGGCGCGGCGCCTGTGGTCCTGGTTCCGCGAGATCAGCATCCGGGAGTTCCTGCGCATCTACGACCGCCTGGGGGTGGGCTTCGATTCCCTGGACATGGGCGAGGCCTTCTACCAGGACCAGCTCAAGCCGACCCTGGAGCTGCTGCAGCAGTCCGGCCTGCTCAAGGAGGGCGACGGCGGCGCCATGATCATCGACCTGGAGGACGTGGGCATCCAGACCCCGTGCCTGGTCCAGAAGGGCGACGGCAGCAGCATCTACGCCACCCGCGACGTGGCCGCCGCGCTATACCGGCGCAGGACCTGGGACTTCTCCCGCTGCATCTACGTGGTGGGCGCCGACCAGGTGCTGCACTTCAAGCAGCTGTTCGCGGTGATGGAGAAGCTGGATCCCTGGTACCGCGGGCGCATGCTGCACACGCCGTTCGGCATGGTCTCCCTGCCCGAAGGCAAGATGTCCACCCGCAAGGGCAACGTGATCTTCCTGGAGGACGTGCTGGACGAGGCGGTGGCCCGGGTCGGCGCCATCATCGAAGAGAAGAACCCCGAGCTGCCGGACAAGGCCGCCGTGGCCGAGCTGCTGGGCATGGGCGCGGTGGTGTTCTTCAACGCCCTCAACGACCGGGTCAAGCCGATCAC